>OKTJ01000942.1_pt1 | contig 14941 bp, 9 predicted proteins | sample 1606201 | NCBI WGS metagenome assembly OKTJ01 (sample SAMEA3879536, study PRJEB24766) | human gut metagenome | biome: human-associated habitat; feature: feces | place: USA | collected 1985/1987 | reverse complement strand
ATGCACTAAAAAGGAACCTGCATAAAAACAGATTCCTTAAATGAGGGAAAATCCCTGTCGAAGAATGGAAGTCCAGTTACTTTTCTGATAGAGAAATCGGACTATGATTACAGTCTGCTTTTCTTCATCAATCGTATAAAAGGCAAGGTAATTATTGATTATCACAAAACGAATGCCCCAGCTTGCCAGTACCGGATCATCTACCAGACAGAACTTCTGTGGCAGGTCGGCTAGTGAGCTTATCTGCTCAGTCGCAGCATCTAACAGATTATCTGCGGCATCAGGATTTTTGAGGGTAAATTCGATGTAATCCGCAGCACGCATAATATCGTGTTCTGCGGTGGAAGTGATATGAACCTGATAGCTCATCGACTGCGGCGGCTCCTGATATCAGCCATAGCTTCGGAAAATGGTCTTGTATTGCCTGTGGCAATATCGTCCATTCCTTCTTTAATCTGGCTGTAAAGTTCAAAGCGGCTGGTCAGTTCTTCGTAGGCTTCAATGCTCATAACGGCAAGGTCGCCTTTTCCATTCTTCGTGATGAAAACTGGTTCAGGATAATTATGACAAAATGTAGAAATTTCATTGTAATTATTCCTTAAATCAGCACTTGATTTGATTGCTGGCATAAAAACACCTCCTTATTTGATAACAAAATTATACACAAATTTTGTTATGAAGTCAATGGATATACCATTAGTGTTAGCAGGATAAACACAACTATTCATATGTATCTGACCGTGAGGTCGGGAACAAGCCCGTTGGGTGATGTTCCCGGCGGGCTTTCACAGATAAGAAAGCGAGGTTAGAGACAATGGGTTTATTTACGGACGGATTTAAGCTCTTGAAAAAGGCAAGTGAGCCTTTGTATAAGACACCGAAATCCATTCAGGAAACCATAGAGATTATGGCGGTGGCTGAAAACGGTATTTTTGAAGTAAGCAGGAATAAGTATTCCAAGTGTTACCGCTTTCAGGACATCAATTACACAACGGCAACGGAGGATGAGCAGATCGGCATTTTTGAAAGATACTGCAAATTCTTAAATTCGCTGGACTGTAATTATAAGATTACGATTAACAATAAGAACAAAAATATGGAGGATCTCCGTGATAAGGTTCTTATTACAGAAAAAAACGATGGCTTCAATAATTACCGAAGAATCTACAATGACATTATTGAGGAGAAGATTATTGAGGGCAGACAGGGGATTGAACAGGAAAGATACCTGACGATCACGATTGAGAGAAAGAACTTTGAGGAGGCAAAGGCACAGTTTGCCACACTTGAGGCAACAATACACAAGGCTTTCATTGAACTGGGGGCGGAGATTGTGCCGCTTAACGGCAATGAAAGGCTGAAAGTGCTCTATGACTATTACCATCTTGGCGATGAGGGCAGTTTTGATTTTGATATCAAAAAGGCAAAGAAGGTCGGAGCAGATTTTAAGAATGATTTATGTAATGGTATGGTGAAATATTTCCCAGACCATTTTGAGGACGAGAGTAAATACTGCAAGGCACTTTTCATTAAGAAGTATCCCAGCAGTTTATCTGACAGATTTATCAATGAGATTACTTCCCTTCCTGTCCACTCCATTACCAGTATTGATGTAGTGCCTGTGCCAAAGGATTTGACCACAAAGGTGCTTCAGAAGAAATATCTTGGTATTGAATCGGATATTATCAAGCAGCAGAGAGTCCGTAATAAGAACAATGACTTCTCCACAGAAATCTCTTATGCAAAGAGAACGGAGAAAAAAGAGATTGAGGCAATTATGGATGATGTTCGTGAGAATGACCAGTGTCTTTTCTTTGTAGGAGTTACCATTATCCTTATGGCAGAAAGTAAGAAGGAGCTTGAGAGTGTCTGCGAAACAGTAGAAACAATCGGAAAGCGTAACAGTTGTACGATTGATACACACTACTTAAAGCAGAGGGAAGCACTCAACACGGCACTTCCGATTGGTGTAAGACAGGTGGAAACAATGCGTACCCTTCTTACCCAGTCGCTTGCGGTGCTTATGCCGTTCAATGTGCAGGAACTGAATGACAGTACAGGTAATTATTACGGTATAAACCAGATCAGTAAGAATGTGAATATTGGCAACAGAAAGAAGCTCATCAACGGAAATGGCTTTGTATTCGGAGTGCCGGGTTCCGGCAAATCATTCTTCTGTAAGATGGAAATGGGCAGCGTATTTTTATCGGGGGATGATGAGATTATCGTCATTGATCCGATGAACGAATATTTTGATATTGCACAGACTTATGGTGGAACCGTGGTAAATATGTCCACATACACGGACAACTATGTAAATCCGCTTGAGATGGATGTGTGGAGTCTTGATCCGAATGATTCAAAGGGAATGATAAGGGAAAAAGGGGAATTTATGCTTGGTCTTTGTGAGCAGTGTATCGGGGACAGCTTAAATTCCAGACAGAAATCAATCATTGACCGCTGCGTGAGAAAGATGTATATCGACATCGCAAGGGGCAGGGAAAAGTATATTCCGGTAATGAGTGACTTCTACGATATCCTTATGGAACAGCCGGAGGACGAAGCAAAGGATATCGCATTGTCTTTGGAACTTTTTGTAAATGGTTCCCTCAATATCTTTAACCATCAGACAAATGTTGATGTAGATAACCGATTCACGGTATATGGTATCAGGGACTTAGGCACGGAGCTTAGTCCTATCACAATGCTTGTTATGATGGAGTCCATTCAGAACAGAATTGTAGAAAACGGGCAGAAGGGCAAGGCAACCTGGCTCTATATTGATGAGTTCCATGTCCTGCTTAATTCGGAGTATTCTGCAAAATATTTACAGCAGCTCTGGAAGAAGGTGAGGAAACAAGGTGGACTGTGCACGGGTATCACCCAGAACGTCGTGGACCTTTTACAGAACTACACCGCCACTACAATGCTTGCAAACTCTGAGTTTGTTGCACTCTTAAAGCAGGCGAATACAGACAGTTCCAAGATGGCAGAGGTTATCGGTGTATCAGAGGCACAGCTTCGTTTCGTAACCAATACTGCATCGGGAATGGGACTTATCAAGTGTGGTTCCGTGGTAATTCCGTTTGATAACCAGATCAGCAAGGACACTGACCTTTACAGACTGTATAACACCAATATCCACGAAAAGATTGCGGAGCAGAAGAAAAGGGAGGCAAAATTTGCTGATTAGAATTGCAATGTATCAGCCATTTGGACTAAGTTCCGGATGGCTACTTTTTACCTTTTTTAAGGATACAGAAAGAAGGTGGGAACATTGAAGATAAAAAAAGTGGATGACAAGCCTATGGTCATTCACACTAAGAAAAAAGCTAAGATTCATATGCATGAACCGAAGAAAGCTAAAATTAAGGGCAGTAACATTTACACTGTACAGCGTGGTCCGAAAATTGCCAGTGCAAAGATAAATGATACAGGTAAAAAGAAGTCTTATCGTAAGAGTACCATTCATCAGGCAGAGAAGAAAGAAAAGGAACCTTCAAAATTTAAGAGAAATATACGGGAGTCCAATACTTCTATCAAGACGAAGAATACCAATCTTCATATAGCAGGAAGAACGGGAGCACTTGCGGCTGGAGCAGTTACAGAGCAGGTGGAAGGCGGGCAGGAAGTGTCACAGGCAGCTTATCTTGCATATGAAGCAAGCCGTCCGGTTACGGGAACTGCTTCAAGGGGAGCGTCACTTTTCAGAAAGAAAGCGGCAGCCGAAGCAAAGAGGCGTATCAAGAAGGTAGAAACAGGAAAGAAGCTGGCAAAAAAGATGGGAAAGAAAGCTGCCAGTGATACGGCAAAAAAGGTTGCCGGTGACACGACAAAGACAGCAGCGAAAGAAACTGCGAAAGAAACTGCCAAGAACACTGCAAAAGCGGCAACCACAGCGGCAGGTACAGCGGTTGCACCGGGAGCAGGTACAGCAGTCGGCATGGCGGCAGGCTATGCCACGGGTGTATCTATTGAGGCGAAGGATGTGAAAGCAGCGAACCGTAGCAGAAAGATTAAATTTTTTCTGGATAAGATGAAAGAACAGGAAAATCAGACGGACAGTGTTGTAAAACTGGTAAAAGATCTGATTGTAAAAAAGGCAGTTCTCTGGATAAAGGCGGCAGCTCCGATTATCGGACTTGTACTTTTGCTGTTGGTTCTTTTAGTGGTAATCGTTGCAGTTCCGGTTATTGCTGTGATAGCGATTCTTTATAATTCACCATTTGCCTTATTTTTACCGCCGCTGGAGTCAGGAGATACAGTGCAGACAGTTACAAGTGCTTATGTGTCTGAATTTAACCGTGATGTGAATACCAAAGTGAATGAACATACCGGATATGACTTTGGCGAACTGGTGTATGTAGATTATGAGGGAATGGATGAAAATCCAAGTAACTACTACGACATTATGGCGGTCTACATGGTCAAGTATGGTGTAGGCGATACTGCAACAATTATGAATGATATATCAAAGGGGTGGTTGCAGACTGTAGTAAATGATATGTGTTCTTATACTACAAGTAGTGGAACAAAAGATGTGGAGGAAACAGACGCAGATGGCAATGTAACAACTGTTACGAAGTCGGTACTGTATGTAAATGTTACGCTCAAATCATACAGAGATATGATTTCTGTTTATGGATTTAATTCTGATCAGGTAGAAATGCTTGAGCAGATCATGAGTCCGGAGTTTATGGGACAGCTTGGATATGCCGGAAGTGGAAGCGGTGGAGGCGGTGGAAGCCCCGGAGTAAGTTCCATGACAGAGGATGAAATAAATGCAATCCTCAGTGGTATTACAGATAGCAGGCAGAAAGCAGTCTGCTCTTATGCCCTTCACAGAGTGGGTTATCCTTACAGTCAGGAATTAAGAGATAGTGGCAATTATTATGATTGCAGTTCACTTGCGTATTATTCATGGAAGGATGCAGGTGTGAATATCAGTTATGGAGGAGCAACTACAGCAGCGGCAGAAGCACAGGGACTTGATGAAGCAGGAAAGACCGTATCTTATGATGAAATGCAGCCTGGTGATCTTATCTTTTACAGTTTCACAAACAACGGAAGATATAAGAATATCAGCCATGTGGCAGTATATGTCGGCAATGGCAAGGTGGTAGAAGCCCTGAATGAAAGAGTTGGCGTAGTTTACCGTGATGTGGCAAGTGTCGGAAAGATTGTAGTAATTGGCAGACCATAGAAAATTGGCAGAGAGGGCGAAAGTCCTCTCTGGGACAGGAGGTAAGAATGGATTTAAAGGATATGATTCTTGTAATGGAGAATTATAAGGGAACAGAAAGAAATATGCTTATGACTTTGGAAGATTATAAGAAGTTCGTTGCCATTGATGATATGTCAGAGCTTGCAGATCAGATGCTGCTTCTTGGAAGAACGCTTGCGGAAGGTTTTACAGAGTATTACAGGGCAGCAAATGTTACAGTTTTTGCAAAATTCTGTAGAGATGATGTGGAACTGGGACGCTTTTTGCAAGGATATTATAATGATTCAAAGAAATTTTACTTTGATAAGGCAACAAGTTCCCCAGAGTGTATTACAAAGATGGATGAGATTGGAATGACGGATAGAGGCTGGATAGATGACTTTATCCTGCATTATGAAAAATGCGACAGGACATTTGAAAGAGGGCAGACATTTCATAATTTTAATGACCACGATTATATGGTACTTGAAGCATTATCTCCACGCAATCTTGTGGTAATGGATATGAAAAGCGGCTCTCTCACGATTGCTCTTGGAGCAACAGAGTATAAGCGATATCCGAAAGACGAGGAGCCAACTAAGGATAACACAACGATTGGGGTATCGTGGGAGCACGGGATTTATCTTGGTTCCACACTTTCGCAGACCAACTTTAAGGCATATAAAAGAGAATACGGGACACCTGAAAAGATAAAAGATGTTTATGATTACAGGGCGAAACTCAAGCAGAAGTTTTATTTTTATCAGGATTTGTCAAAGGATGATGATATTCCAAAAAATATGCAGAATGATTTCCTGCACCAGATGTATAAGGAATTTGGAACGATAGAGGAGGAATATTTTTATGACAGGCTTGAAGATGGAAAGTATGATGAAGGTTTTAAGGAAAGACAGGTAAAAGAAAAAAAGAGCCGATGAGGAAAAATGGAATTGGAGGCTGATATCGAATGGAAAAAGAATTTGATATTGAGATAAAAGAAGTTCTCTCAAGGGTAGAGACAGTAAAGGCAGAGTCACTTGACGATGCCATAAACAAGGCAATGGATATGTATTATTCAGAACAGATAGTCCTTGATGCGGAGGATATGAAGGGAGTTGATTTTTCGCCATACAGCGAAGAACAGCTCCCTTCTTCATTAAAGGAAAATGGAGGAAAGACACGATGAAAAATGAGCAGACAGCAGTTATTAAGGATATGGAATTTTTATTAAACGAACTTCATAAGGAATGGGAAAGACCGGGAGAGGTAAAATCGTCTGTCAGTATTCCATATGAGAAAGTTGAGGAAATCAGCAGAAAGCTGAATGTGATTGTCTATGAGACACAGCAGTCGGCTGACAGCGACGGACTTGCCTTTAAGCAGAGCATAGCCAAGTCAAAGCAGTGTTATGTGCTTCTCAGGATTATGCGAAAGATTGTAAAAGGAAAGGGCAAATGTGATAGACAGGCGGTTGATGCAGAATTTGTGATTGAGCTTGACGGGGAGGAGTCAAAGCTCTTTAAGGAAATGTTTGCAGAATTACTGAAGTAAAAGGAGGGTGACACATGAGTGTTGATATGAAGGTCAAAGCGATATATGATTCAGAAATCAGCAACATCACCCGTTCTGAAAAGAACTGGAAAGATGTATTAAAAGTTGCTGGTCAGTTATATCGCTATGAATTTGATAATATCGTTATGGTAACAGCTCAGAGATCACCGGAGAAAAGTACCCTTATGGCAGATTATGACACTTGGAAGAAAGTGGGAAGATATGTAAAGCGTGGAGCAAAGGGCTGTGCTATCTTCCCCTCAAGGGCACTTAATCCCCGTATGAGATATATTTTCGATATCAGTGATACAGGCGGAAAGAATGTGAAGCTGACATGGGATCTGGAGGGGGAAAACCTGAAAAGTTATGCAGACTTTCTGGTATCGGAAGGACAGATGGAGCGGTATAAAAGCGATGACAGGGAATCACTAAAAAATACGCTAAAACAGTTTACAGGAACAAATGTTTGGGATATAATAAAAGAGGAGTTCGGAGATAGAATGTCCGAACTTATGCAGCTATCAGGTAGTGTGATAAAGGAATTCAACGAAAAACGCAAGGGCTTACAGCAGGATAGCGATATGGAGCAGTTAGTATATTCCAGTGTTATGTATGCTGTAGGGACGAGATGTGGATTTGACTTATCTGTGCAAGAACAGGATTTCAGTCAGATTGTAAACATCAAAGATGAGGAGATAGTTTACCGTCTTGGTTCCCTTGTATGCGATGTCTCCTGTAGTGTTCTTAGAGAATTTAGTAGGAATTTACAAACGATTGAGAGCGAAAGGAGAATATCATATGTTAGAAGCAATGACTTACAAGGAAGTGGACGGACTGCTGTATCCGGAGCTGACAATGCCGGACGAGACAGAGGATTTAACGAAGCTGGGCAGATACGGGAGAATGGCAATGAAGTATCTTCTGGAGAACGAACCGGCAAGGTACAAGACACTGATGAGATTCGGGAAGATGTACGAGAAGATGTCGGCAGTAGAGGAGGAAGCAAACCAGCTTTACGACCAGTTGGAGGAACAGTATCTAATGAAGCACAAGCCACAGAATCCATCATCGACAATGGAGATGTGGAAGATAAGAGAGCAGGCGAAGATGCAGGCAGAGGAAGTAGTGCTCCACCAGATCGTGATGAAGTTTCATTAGAAATACAGGAAGAATTAAATAGAGAGCTTGATGAGATTAACTCATTGGGTGTCAGTAAGGAAGCCGAATATACACAGGCTTCCTTTTTTTTCGACCAAAACGGGCAGGCTAGTTTTGGTGTGAAGCAGTCAGAGAAAACCAGACACAATGAATTTATGCGTCAGTATGAGGAGGACAGAAAGACTGCCCTTGCAGGAAAATATAACTATCTCAATCCGAAAAAGGCAGAAAGTGTACCAAGTGAGTATGTAAAACAAATACTTATGAGAGGGACTGGCTTTGTCGGTGGAAAAGGCAGAGTGTGTGAAATTTACCGCACAGAGATAGATGCTGGAACCAGAGCAAAGCGTATCAAGGCAGAATATGGTCAGGGTGGTGCAAGCTGGCCGCTTGACGGTCTGGGCTTGCACGGGTATGACACATTTCACGGTTCGGGACTTCGTATCCAATGGAAAGATCAAGATGGAGAAGTAGAAGGATATGTTTCGTGGAAGAATGTCGAAAAGGAAATCGGTGTACTTATCCTTACCGGAGAATACCAGTCGGAGACACCTCGTATTGATGAGCTTGCAATGGACGGACTTCGTGAAGATGATGAAGTCATTGACGCAGAGTACCGTGAAGTTGATACGCAGGAGGAAAAATCAGAAATTGATGATTATGCTATTCCTGATGAGCCTGACAGTTATGCTGTAAACAGAAAGGCGGCTGAGTTACGGTATATCAAGCCGATTGATTATGCTGACCGTGTAGCTGCAATGGATGAAGATTTAAGAGATGCCATTGAGATACTTGTGTCAGAATGTAGCTGTTACACACCATTCCGTGCTTTCCTTATGGATGTGGTGCAATCGGATTTTGCATTTATGCCGAATAAGCTGGAACTGATCTGTGAGATAGCGATGGGAAATGTTCAGGGTGAGAGAAAGGCATATTGCAATAATCAGTATGGACTCACAGAATACACTTTAAGCAGTGCAGATGTGAAAGTAAGCTACAAAAACAGAAATGGAGAGAGGGCAGGGGATACCGTATCGTGGCGTGAGGTATATGAAATCTTATCCTATATGGTAAAACAGCCATTTTACTGTGGAGAGGACCAGAAGGCAATCTATCAGACCATAAAAAATAAGATTGACAGGGAAAAGATGAATCCTGTTTACCGCAAGTTCTTTGATATTGAGGACAGTGTGAGAGAAAGCCGTCTTAAAACCAGAGAACGGGCGATTGCATATGGCTTGAATACCAAGATTGACACGGATGGTCGTATAATTTCTGATGAGGATAAGAATGTATCGGCAGATATTTCGCAGAATGATACCGAACCACAGGAGGCTGCCCCTGAAACACCTGCACAGGAAGTATTACCGCCAGCGGAAGGTCTGCGTGGAAAAGAAAAAACACAAGACCAGACAAAACTCAATTTCCATTATAACCTGTGGGAAACAGAAAAGGGCGGTGTAAAGACCAGATACCAGTGGAACATTGATGCAATCTGTACACTAAAGCAGATTGAAGCAGAAAACAGACTTGCAACACAGGAGGAGCAGACGGTTTTATCAAAGTTTGTCGGCTGGGGCGGGTTGTCACAGGCATTTGATGAGAATAATGCAGGGTGGACCAGAGAATATGCAGAACTGAAAGAACTTCTTTCCGATGAGGAATACAGTGCCGCAAGAGCAACCGTAAATAATGCCTTTTATACTTCACCTGAGATTGCAATGTGTATTAACTCAGCACTTGTGCAGTTTGGCTTTAAAGGCGGCAATGTCTTGGAGCCTTCTATGGGTATCGGCAATTTCTTCGGAAGTATGCCAGCACCAATGCAGCAAAGTAAGCTGTATGGAGTGGAGCTGGACAGCATATCAGGAAGGATTGCAAAACAGCTTTACCAGAATGCCAATATCAGTATTACGGGATTTGAAAACACCACATATCCGGATAACTTTTTTGATGTTGTTATGGGAAATGTGCCATTTGGAGATTATAAGATATTCGATCCAAAGTACAACAAGTATAACTTCCGTATTCACGATTATTTTCTGGCAAAAGCACTCGATCAGGCAAGACCGGGCGGCATGGTTGCAGTGATTACCACAAAGGGAACACTGGATAAGAGCAATCCGACTATACGAAAGTATCTGGCTGAGAGGGCAGAACTTGTGGGAGCAATCCGACTTCCGAATACTGCATTTAAGGATAATGCAGGAACTGAGGTGACTGCGGACATTCTTTTTTTACAGAAAAGAGAGCGAAAAATTGATATAGAGCCTGACTGGGTACATCTTGGTGTCACAGGTGATGGCATAGCAGTCAATTCCTATTTTGCAGAGCACCCGGAGATGATGCTTGGTACAATGCAGTATGACACAAGGATGTTCGGACAGGACAGCAGATATACCGTCTGTGTGAATAATGATGAGAACTTCAATCTGTATGAAGCACTCAATAAGGCAATCTGTAACATCAGAGCACAGATGACAGATTTTGAGAGACTGGCAGATAATGAGGAACAGACAGAGGAAGTCATTCCCGCTGATCCGGATGTCAGAAATTATACTTACACATTCTTTGAAGGAAAACTTTATTACAGGGAAAATTCAGAGATGGTAAGGCAGAAAGTATCACCGACAGCAGAGGAGCGTATCAAGAGCCTTGATGAAATCAGACAGATAACAAGAGAGCTGATTGATATCCAGATGGAGGGCTGTAGTGATGAGGAGCTTGCAGACAAACAGCAGCTTTTGAATGTAAAATATGATAAATTCGTTGGAAAGTATGGAGCAATCACTTCCAAAGCAAACCGTACAGCGTTCAGGGATGACAGCGATTATCCGCTTCTTTGCAGTCTTGAAGAAGTAAATGAGGACGGGGAGGTGAAGAAGGCTGATATGTTTTATAAGCAGACGATTAAGGCAAAGTCCGTGGTGGACAGGGTAGAAACTGCGGTAGAGGCTCTTAATGTATCGGTCAATGAGTTTGGATATGTAAATATCCCTTATATGCTCTCCATTTATGAAGCAGACAGGGATACTCTCATAAAGGAACTTGATGGAATTATATTTCTTAATCCTGACCGTTACAATGAAAATAACCCGGACGCAGGCTGGGAGACAGCAGACGAATATCTGTCGGGAAATGTAAGGGATAAGCTGCGTGTTGCAAAGGCAATGGCGGCGGATACCGATAATCCGCAGGCAGAAAGATTTGCCGCCAATGCCGCAGCCCTAGAGGAAGTTCAGCCGGAATGGATTGAAGCCTCGGATATTGATGTAAAGATTGGTACAACTTGGATTGAGCCGCTTGATTATGAGCAGTTTATCTATGAGCTGCTTAATACACCAAAGAGGGCAAGGGCAATCAGAACAGAGTATTATAATTCCGGTATTCAGGTACACTTGAATAAAATGAGTATGGAATGGTTCATTGAAAATAAAAGTATGGATAAACATTCCGTGGCTGCAACGAAAACTTATGGTACAAGCAGAATGGACGCTTATTCTATTTTTGAGGATACCCTGAACTTAAAAACAGTCACTGTCAGGGACAGGATTGATGACGGTGATGGCAAGTACCATTATGAAGTCAATAAGAATGAGACAATGCTTGCAAGGGAAAAGCAGAATATGATCAAGGAGAAGTTCAAGGAATGGCTGTTTGCAGAACCGGAACGCCGACAGAAGTATGTGGAATATTATAATGAAACCTTCAATAATATCCGCCTGCGTGAGTATGACGGAAGCCATTTGCAATTTCCAGGAATGAACCCTGAGATTGAATTAAAACCGCACCAGAAAAATGCGGTGGCACGAATCCTTATGGGAGGAAATACCCTGCTTGCCCACTGCGTCGGAGCCGGAAAGTCGTTTGAAATGATGGCTGCGTGTATGGAACAGAAAAGACTCGGACTTTCCAATAAGACAATTATGGTAGTGCCAAAGCCGCTTATCGGGCAGACGGCAAGTGAATTTTTAAGGCTTTACCCGTCAGCAAACATCTTGGTTGCAACGGAGCGTGATTTTGAAAAGAGCCGAAGAAAGCAGTTTGTGTCAAGGATTGCGACAGGCGATTATGACTGCATCATTATGTCGCACTCGCAATTTGAAAAAATTCCAATTTCGGCAGAGAGAAAGGAGCGAATGCTTAATGAACAGATAAATGAGATCACCTATGCGATTGATGATATGAAGGAGCGGAACGGGGAACGCTGGACCGTAAAGCAGATGGAAAGCCAGAAGAAAAAGCTGGAGGAACAGCTTAAATCCCTGACCGATGAGAGCAGGAAAGATGACCTCATTACCTTTGAGGAGCTGGGTGTTGACTCTATTATGGTAGACGAAGCACACAATTTTAAGAACCTCGCCACATTTTCAAAGATGAATAATGTGTCGGGAATCAGCAGTAGTGGGGCTAAAAAGTCAACGGATATGCAGCTTAAATGCCAGTATTTATCAGAGATAAATGATGGCAGGGGAATTGTATTTGCAACAGGTACACCGATAAGCAACACAATGTGTGAGATGTATGTTATGCAGCTTTATTTGCAGAAATCGGCACTTGAGGAGATGGGAATTCATCATTTCGACTCGTGGGCGGCTAACTTTGGAGAAGTAACAACGGCACTGGAGCTTACGGTTGAGGGCAGTGGTTTCCGTTTCAAGAGCAGGTTCAATAAGTTTACCAATCTGCCGGAGCTTATGAACATCTTCCGTGAGGTTGCCGATGTGCAGACAGCGGATATGCTTGACCTTGATGTGCCAGCTCTGCGTGGCGGCAAGCCTATCATCGTGGAGTCGGAGCCGGACTGGTATGTGAAGCAGGTAATGGAAGAATTTGTTGTAAGGGCAGAAAGGATAAGGGGCGGGGGTGTTGATCCAAGTGTTGACAACTTCTTAAAGATTACGCACGAAGCAAGACTTCTTGGAACAGACGCAAGACTGATTGATAAGGACGCACCGAACAACCCGGACGGAAAGCTCAATAAGGTAGCGGAAAATGTCTGGAAAGAATATGTAAAAGGAAATGCTGATGGTCATATAGGCTGTCAGCTTATTTTTTCGGATATTGGAACACCGGGACCGGACAAGGACTTTACGATTTATGATTATCTGAAGGAGTCACTTATCCAATATGGTATCCCTGCGGAGGAGATAGCATTTATTCACGATGCAAAAACAGACGCACAGAGGGATGCACTCTTTAAGGAAATGAGGACAGGTAAGAAAAAAGTCCTTATCGGTTCGACAGATAAGTGCGGAACCGGAGTTAATGTACAGACACACCTTGTTGCAATGCACCATGTCGATTGCCCGTGGAAGCCTTCTTCCATTGAACAGAGGGAAGGCAGAGGTATCCGACAGGGAAATAAAAACGATGAGGTGGCAATCTACCGATATGTTACAAAACAAACCTTTGATGCATACAACTGGTCACTTGTGGAAAACAAGCAGCGTTTCATCAGTCAGGTTATGACAAGCAAGGCAGTGAGCCGAAGCTGTGAGGACATTGATGAGGCAACACTTTCTTATGCGGAGATTAAGGCGGTTGCGACAGGCAACCCTTTAATCAGGGAAAAGATGGAGGTTGACAATGATGTCCAGAGATTAAAGCTCTTAAAAGCGTCGTATGATAATCAGAGATACGGATTGCAGGATAATTTTATGATCAAATATCCAAAACTCATCAAAACTGCGACAGAAAAACTTGCCAATGTAAGGGAGGATATAAAGGCAAGGGATAAGGAATTGATTGATAACCCGGACTTTGCCATTACCATAGGCAATGCAACTTATACAGAGCGAGTGGATGGTGGAACCGTAATGCTTGAAGCAATCAGCAAATGTAAGACAGGCGAAACCACTCCAGTCGGTAAGTTCCACGGCTTTGAGCTTTTGGTGGAAAAGAATTTCCTCAGTATCAACTATATGGTGCTTCGTGGAAAGACGGAATACAAGGCAGAACTTTCCACAAGTCCGGTGGGAAGTATGGTAAAGCTGGAGAACCTGTTCAACGGACTTCATGAAAATGTTGATTTTCTGGAAAAGAAGATTGAACAGTACCAGAATGACCTTGAGGCTTCAAAGGCGGAGTATGATAAGCCGTTTGCATATAGTGCAGAACTGGAAGAAAAACTTGCAAGGCAGTATGAATTAAATGCCCAGCTTGACCTTGAGAACGCAAAGGCTATGGAAGCAGATCTTGGCGGACCGGACGAAGAAAAGTCTGAGGACAGAATAGAAAATGCGGGTATTGTTGCAGAGGATAAGGGAATCTATATGCCAGACAGAAACAGGAAAAGATAGGAGTGAAACTCTATGAGCATAAGGAAAGTGGTCGCAGGACTACTGATTACAGCAGGGATTGCCATTATGGCAGTCTCTTTTTTCTGGTGTACAACCGGAGAGAGAAACACGAACCAGCTCATAAATGAATTTGAGCAGACATTGGAGGAGAAGCAGGATGAAAGGTCAGAGGTTGAGAAAGAGCAAACCACCGTTAGTAAAGAGGAGAAAGCCATTCTTAAAGAAGGCAGTATCATCGGCATTATTGAGATACCGGGAATAGATATCAGATACCCGGTAATGGAAGAAACCGGAAGTGAAATGCTGAATGCCGGGACAGGGAACAATGCGTTTTATTGTCAGGTGCAGATATAAGGAGGCGGCAGATGAATAAGAGATACCGACTGGGGGAGATAGAAGAAGCAGTATCGGAAATGGAGGAGCTGATCGACACTCAGGATGATATTGCAGAGATTGATGATGACTTTCAGATTGTCGTAAGCGGCTGGTCTGTGTATGTCGAAAGGCTGAATCTGACACTCAGACAGGGAGTTGCCTGTATCTGGGATACGGAGGCAGGATTATTTATGCCTGATTTTGATGTGACTATCGTGTATGAGGGAAACATCGAAACACAGGAATGGCTCTACTATGAGCAGGACGGAATGGTTGTTACACTTGGCAACTGGTTAAATGGCAGATTGTCTTGTGAACAGATAGAACAGCTTTGGTGTGAGCTTATCATACC
>OKTJ01000941.1_pt1 | contig 14946 bp, 12 predicted proteins | sample 1606201 | NCBI WGS metagenome assembly OKTJ01 (sample SAMEA3879536, study PRJEB24766) | human gut metagenome | biome: human-associated habitat; feature: feces | place: USA | collected 1985/1987 | reverse complement strand
AACTGCCAGTAGAGGTAATGAAGTCCGTATCCGGGATGACGCTTTTGCTTGAGTCGGCTGTAGGCCCAGATGGCCGCATAAGAGGCAATCGCACCCATCAGAAGAGAATTAACGATGATGCCGAAGGCAAGTCCGGCAATGCCGGACGCCACCAAGTCAAAGTCCCACAGCAGAAACTTTGCCGGCGCATCCAATCGGCGCGGAACGTATTCGTGAGGATTAAAGGATTCCATGTTTGATTCCTTGAGAGAACGGAAGCCCGAAGGAGCTTCGGGCATCCGATCAGACGAGTTAGATCAGGGCCGTGAAGATCTGTTCAATGATCTGCGGTCCGATGAACAAAGCCATGGAAGCGGCAACGCAGCCCACGGCGCCCATGATGGAGCCGCGGATGACGCCGACACCTAAACCGACAAGCAGGAACATTAAGGCGATGGATTTACCGAGCGTGCCGGTACTCCAGGCCTTCAACATCGCGTAAAGATCCGCAAAGTGCTCCTGGCCGCCGGTCGAAGTTCCCGCCCAAGCCGCGTCCGGACAGACGGCGCTCAGAACAAAAACAGAGACGGAAAGCAGAGCAGGAACAAAAGCAAAAGTTCTGTTTGCGGCGATAGATAAAGTCATTAAAAACTCCTAAAAGTTAAGTAAAAGAGAAGACAAAGGCCGATTAAGGACAAAAAATCCCTCCGCAACCGCGGCCTTTGTCAAAAAGCGACGCGGAAGGCGTTACAAAAAATGTTTAAAAAAGAGAATTAAGAGGTGATGTCTCTGAGCTTTTGACGTTTAGCGTCAGACATTCCTATGTAGGCTCGATAGACTTTCCAGGCATACTTTTGTCGGGCATCGATACAGTCCTGACCTTTAAGTCGAGTGCAGGCGGCGTTGTAGGCGCCGACGGCATCCCAGGGGTGCGCGGCGCGACTAAAGTTATCCGCCAAGATCTCTGCACCGACTTGAACGTTAAAGCAGGCGTCATTGAGCAATTCTGACTTTGAGGTCTTAAAACGCTTCAACCAGCCGGAATTGATCTGCATGAGTCCGTAATCTTCGCTCGAAGCGTTGCGTCCGACGGCAGACGGATTGCCGGAAGATTCCACAAAAGCAATCGCGCGAAGCAAATCCGCATCCAGACCTTTATCGCGTGCGATTCGGTCAAAGCAGTCTTCCGCAGCAGAAACCCAAGTTCCTGCAAAGGAAAGGAGCATTAAAAGAAGAAGACGTTTCATAAGTTATCCGAATCGATGGAAGTTAGAGACGATCAAATGGATGGACATAAGGAAGGCCACGTAAAAGAGCGCAGCAATCCACGCCGGGATAAACCAGGGCATCAGCATCACGGCAAAAGCACAAATCAAAAGAACGGTCGGAGAAGACAAGGCGACTTGATAGAGCGTCGGATGGTGCACTGCAAAACTCTCATACTTCAGGCGTCTGACAACCCAGGCATCAATGACCACAGCAATCAAAATCGGAGACAAGAACGCAAACCAGCCTATTGCCAATATGGCTCGAACACAGGACATCTCCAGCATGGCTCGCATCGAGACAAAGTAGGGCGAAGACCAAAGGCGCGTAAAGAATTCTTTTGTGGGAGCATCCTTTTGTCCGTCCACTTCCGCGGACGGAAGGTAAGAATCTCCTAAAAGAGCATTAAAGGAACCGGTCACTTTGGCGCGGACGCCGTCAACCACGGGTCTCATAGACTCAAACAAGGAGCCGACCTTTTGGCTTGTGTCTTTGAGATGGAGTTCTGACAAGTTCTCAAAAGACGAGGCTTCATTTAATCCCGGCCACCAGATGACGGAACTTAAGACAAGGATCATTAAGAGGATTAAGAGTCGGGAGAGCATCTTAGTTTTCCTCGTCGTCGATAATGACAGGGACGCGGCCTTTCATTAGATGACCGCCACCAAGAGAAGCAAAGAACTGGGCGTTCGGGAGCTTGCCGAGATATTCCGACGGAATAATCTCTTCGCGCACGGCCGTGCGTTTGTGTGAAGCACCGCCTTTAAAAGAAGGCATGCCGATATGCGTATCAGCATGGGTTGACAAAGTGGTGTCGACATTGTGGATATACGTCTTGCCGAAGGTTTCGGTGACAAAGTCCTGAGTTTCTCGATCTTTACAGCGCAGAGCGATTAAGTTGTTGCAGTTGCCGAGAACCATGCGTGCTGCATGGACGGATCCCAAACGATGTGCTAAGTCAGGTACCGTCTGAATCGCAATCGTGGTGTACACGCCGCCCTCGGCGCCTTTATTGAGCAGTTCAATTAAGGGCTGATTGATCACGTTCGAGGCTTCGTCGACATAGAGCGAAATACGAACGTCATTTAACCCGAGGTTATACCGCTTACCGGCATAAGCCGTTAAGTCGGACAAGAGCATGGAACCGACGGCAGAAGCAATCATGTTGTCCGACAAGGAGTCGAGATTGACGTAAAGGACGCCTTTACATTTAACGAGAGATTCCATATCCCAGATGGGACGCTTATCGGAAGCGTCAGACGGATTAGGAGAGAGGGATTCTTCCAGAGGGCCGCTGGTGAGCATCGCAAAGATCGGCATGAGTGTTGCAGTAATTTTGGAATAGTGCTCTTTAGAGTGATGGAAGATCTTTAAGCATTCGCCGACGACCATCGTGTGCAGATACCCAGGCAGTACATTCTCGTACCAAGACACCAGAACATTAAGCTCGTGGATGGCGTCGGTGCAGTTTTCTCGTCTTGCGGGCAGAAAAGCTTCGGCTTGTTCTCTCCAGTCGGCTTGAGCATGCTGTTTGACCGCTTGGAGGATCAAGGCTCGGAGAAGATCTTCAATGCCTTTGTTAATGTTCTGAGACAAGGTCTTCAAAGAGGGCTTTTCTCCGAGCTCAATCATGGCGTCTGCAAAGGTCTTGATACAAGACCAGGCAAACTGTTTGAAAACATTGTCTTCGCCGGGTACCACCGACATCACGCGAGTGGCGATCTGGGCGCCGGTGCTGAAAACAGCCGTTACATCAAAACGAATTCCATCGGTCTTCGAGCGGTTCCCTGGGTGGAAACGCAGGGGCTTGCCGCGGCCTGCTTTCTCGCAGGCACGGCAAAACGCCTTGTACATGCGGTCAGAACCTTTAGGATCAATGAAGATGACCGCATCGCCTCTCAGAATGGCCTGCGTCATGATGAAGTTCAGTATCACGCCTTTACCGGCCTGAGTCGTTCCGACAATCAGCAGGCCGCTTTCAAAGTTTTTGAGAGCTCGGCGCAGTGTCTTCTCGGACGCATCCAGCCCGTGAAGATACGGCATACCGATTTCTTCGGACAGCTGAGTCTTCTCGTGACGATTAAAGAGACGATGCATAAAAGACGGGAGCATTAAGGTTGAGATATTGAGGCGAGACAAGTCATGGAGCTTTTGCGTGTGTTCCGGCAGCCACGTAAATCCGTATCCGATGCAGACGGAATTGTCGTCAAAGTCTTCTAATGCTCTGGAAAACTTCATGAGCTCCATGCGTCTGCCTGACAGCAGACTTCTGGCTCTCAGAATGTGAAGACCGTTAGACAAGCGGTAGCCGCCAATTCCCAGCGTCATAGCCAGCAAAGCCATACTGAGATTTAAGGGAAGAATGTTTTGATAGCCCAGAAAAGCCAGATAAGCGGACGACGCAAACCACGGAACGACCGCAGCCAGCTCATGGGATTGTCTGTACGGATGGCTTCGGCGCCTCCGGATAGCAGTATCTTCTCGGATAGTGAACATTAGGGAAAGGATTAAAAGTGTGGTTAAAGACTTCGAGCGGGATGTATTTGTCTCGCTTGGAGCGGTAATAGACTTCGTGGTTGAGATCGAGACAAGGTTTAAGCGGACGGACTTTAGAAAACTTTTCTCCGCGGCTTAATGCCTTGTTCCGATAACGTCTCAGACACTGGTTAAAGTATTCGGCCTTTAAGGGAAGGAGCTTTCTGGCCTTTTCTCGCCACTCATACCATTTCTGATAAGTAATGATTTCGTGTGCGGTGTAGGTCTGGCTCATCTTCTTCAAGACTTCGAGCTCTTTTGGGCGCTGGTCGGATTTACTGAGCTTTAAGACGATCTTTCTGGTGTACTTGTAAGGGTCCCGAGTCTGCATACGCTTAAGGCGCTCTTTTTTGGCTTTAGTCGCCATGAGCTCCATATATTCATCCACATAAAAATGTCGATGACAGAGCTGGATCTTTCTGTTTTCCTTCTGCGCTGAAGTAACACACCTGGAAGATTTGTTCCTCTTTGACCTGTATTCCTTAGCCATTTCTTCCCAGGTCGGCTTTTCTTTGGGTTTTACGGTGTATTCGTATTCCGGCCTGAGGTAACGGTTAGGGAGGTACCAAATTTTCCTGCCGTAAGGATCTTTACGGTTTTGAGGATGTTTATGGTCGCGGGAGATGACCTTTAATTTGTCAATCGTTAAGATGACGTCCGGATTGTCCATGAAGAGGGCTCTCATAGCTGCTCGGGACAGCATCATTTTGTCCCAGTCCGACAATTCGTCGAATTTCTTCCTTGTTTCCGAACGGCTCAAGATGACCTTGTCTTGAGAAGGTAAGTGGAGTGTGGCCATAGTAAAAAGCTTCAATAGGTATTCGTTAGGTACAAAATTCCCCTGATCGGCCGTAAAACCGGTCGATTTGGAATGTTTTGAGAATTAAGAGAAGGACGGTTAAGCGGTTAAAGCTGCTTGTATTGCCTTAGCCGAAGACTTTCCTGAGGAAGGCCTCCTTGCAGGAGCTTTAGGCGCCGGCTTGACTTCTGCTTTTGCTTGAGTCGCGGCTTTAGATGTTTTTGCTGCCGGTTTGACTGAAGCTTTTGGTTGAGCAGCGGATTTAGCTGTCTTTGCAGTCTTGTCGGCCTTGGCAGCCTGGACAATAGAAACTTCCTTAGACTTAGCGGCTTCGTTGGATGCCTGAGAATTAGCAGACTGAAGAGCTTTTGGCTTTCGACCGCGTTTAGCCTTCGGGGGATTCTGGTCAGAAGGTGCTGCGTTTGATTTCGACTGACCGGACGCTTCTGTATTTGCTTTAGGTTTTGCAGCAGAGGCAGGTTTTACTTCGCTTGAGGCCTTTTGGCTTGCGGCTTGTTTGGTATTAGTAGCGGCGACAGCGTTCTCAGGAGCATTAGCGGTTTGCGTATCTGCTTTCTTTTTGCGGCCGCGTTTAGCATTAGGCTTTTCTGCATCGGTCGAAGAGGACGTTTCGGATGCAGGGTCGACAGACGGATTCTTAGAATCAGAAGGTTTGTCTGACTTGCTTTGAGCATTAGATGAGGAGGACGGCTGGGTTTTCTGATCAACGAATTGAGCAGAAGTCTTAGCTGTCGCATTTTCTTTGGCATTAGCCTTGGCCTTAGCTTCTTGAGAAGTCTTGTTGTCCGACAAGTTGACGGATTTATCCTTATTCTTCAAAGAAGCCAGTCTCTTGATTTCGGCATCCATTTCCATGTCGGCAAGTTTTTCCGGATGGATAGAAGCTTTTTCTACAGACTCATTAAGTCTTTGGACTAATTGCTGCTGAAGTTCGGGATTGGCGACTTCTCTGCTTATCTTCGAAGATTCTTCAGTCGAGGTTTGTTTAACGGTCTCGGCAGAAACGGTGGCTCTGTTTTCAGAAGCAACAGTTTTGTTTTCTTCGGAAGACTTTTCTGCAACGGTTTCAACGGATGCGTCTTCGCGCTGGGTCTCCTGGACAGTCGAGACTGGTTCTTCAGCAACGGGAGCTTCAGTGGTCGGACTGATAATTAAAGAAGAGCTTTCTTCAGCGGCGCCGGCCTTCTTAGACTCACAAGTAATCTGTTTAACTTCAGACTTCTTTTGAGCATTAGAAGGAGAGGATTCTTCAGAATTGATTTTCACGAGTCGATAGCCGCGCTTAGCTAGCCAGCTGTGAACAGAAAAGCATTCCCCGACACCTCTGAAGAATCTGCTTGTGTCGTGACAAAGAGCATTAAAGACGAGTTTGCACGAGGCTTTAATTGCGTGCGAGGTTTGGATCATCGGAATAGAGGGCTCTTCGGACTTCTGAACGACGATTAAGTTTGTGTTAGACATTTCTTTTGCAGGTTCTTCAGTTTTATTGGTTTCAGCTGGTGCTTCTTCAGAAGCTTCTTTGGCAGCAGCTTCCTTAGATTTTGCCTTTTTGTTTTTGGCTTGTTTCTTCTTTACGTTGAATTCGCAGTCAAATTTCTCTTTCGCTTCTTCGAATGCTCGCAAAGCATGCTCTAAATCGGCTTTACGCTGAGCGAGAATTGCCGGAGGGACTTTGGCTTCTTCAGCTTCTTTAAGGGCTCGTTCTTCTTCTTTCCAGCGCTTGCGGGCCTTTTCCATCAATTGAGCAAAAAATTCCCTTCTTTCCCTATCCTCTTCCGTTTTTGGTGCTAATACCTCTTCAAAGTAGGGTTTCAAACGTTCCATCATCAGTTTCTTGTCTTCCCATTGCCATTTGGCAACCGGCTTGTAAAGACCGAGCTCTTTCAGTTTCTTATCATTAGCATTGACAGAGTGCTTAGCTTGGAGAGATTGAACGGTTCTCCCGAAATAGCTGTCGTTTGCTACATAAAGAAGGAAATTATTAAAGCGAAGACCTTGTACGGGTGTAGAGACAACTTCTTTTCCGCATTTCTTATAAATTTCAATGCGGTTTGCGACTTCTTCAAAAGTAGCGCCTTCTTTCAAGTCAAAGATTCCGCACTGACAGCACATTCTGAGAACCTCTTTCTCTCGCCATGTCTGGCGAGGAAAGAGTTCTTGAAGCTTGGCCGTTAAGAGAGGAAAGAAATATTCGATTACGGCATAGATTTCTCCGTCCTTGCACGTGATCGCACGTGCAACGATTTGAAGAGGTTCTTTATTCCCTATCGCATCGGACTTCCTAAGCGCTGCTTCCGGAGAAAGTTCGTTTGCGAGCAGGGCGCAAATTGCCCAGCTCAGGATTGAAGGAATATAGTGAGGCGGCTCTTCTCCTTGTCTGGCAAATTCAGTCGTCATCTGCTCTCTGAGGATGGATTCTGCTTGAGAAATTAAGATGAGGATGAATTCATCCTTCACAATACTTCCGACGTCTCCGCGGATAAATTTAGATAACAGCGCAAGGTATCCTCGCTTAAAGCTCTTTGCAAAGCGCTTTTGGAGAGATTCCGGAAGATATTTAAGGACGAGACGATTGATGTTGCCGGCTGCAGCCTCAGGATCCGGATCGACATTGTGGTACAGCGTAAGTTCCTGCCCCTCGTGTTCCTTGAACCAATCTTCATAAGGCACTTCAAACCGAAACTCATCTCCGTTCTCTGCAGCCACACAGAACGTCATGGCCGTAATGCGTAAGTTGAAGAAGAAACAGATGGTTAGAACCAAGAGTTTTAAAAGCTGAGTCTCAAACTCTTTCTGTGCCAGCGGCATCGTGAAGAACTGGATGCGCTGACGCAGAAGATTAAGCGCAATGCAGCTTAACTTTAAAGAGAAATCGATGTAGCTTCCCGGCCAAAAGTAACCTGAACCGGAGCTCAAAGGAAAATTACCGACGATCTTTACTAATACATCAAAAAGCTCTGTTTGTATTCCCAGCAGATGGTCGTCTCCGACCGCTTGTCTCAGCTCATTGATCAATGGCTGAACCTTATGGCGGTCAGATTGGTTAAAAGGCCTCAGGCAATCGGCGAGGGGCATGGAAGGTTTAGCCATTGTTATGTTGATAATGAAGGAAGGACTTAAGGAAAGAATTGCAGCACTGGTTTAACTGACGGAGACTTTTACGAGCATCTTTCTGAAAACCTTTAGGAGTATTAAAAGGAGCGAGATTCTTTGGACAGCCTTTGGATGCCCAGCCTTGATAATCAAAAGGTCCGTGGCCAACCAAGGAAGCTGTAGAAAAGTGAACAAGCGGCCCAGGAGCGGCGGTGACCGACGTTTGACCGTCTTTGTGCATCAAAACCGGCCAGAGCTTGGAAGTCTTGATGTTGCGGAAGTCTGTTTGAAGATTAAAGAAAGGCAGATGCTGGAGTGTGTAAAGGACAAACAAAGCACTTACCTTATTCTTCAAACCAAAACGACGTTTAACCACAAAGGACATCAAGCTGACAACGTCGACAAAAGCGTAGATAAAGTCTTTGTTGGAGATGCCAATAGGGATATCCATGCCATATCCGCTCGCTCTTCCTTTGCTGATACCACGGTTTTTATTTAAGACCGCAGAAGAAGGATTAGAGAGACTGACTCCGGACTCGGCAGCATACTGCTTAGCAAAGTCGTCCAAGGCTCCGTTCATGTAGCTGTCAATCTTCTCTTTATGTTCACCGGCAGAATCGTAAAGCTTAGGGATGAGCTCAAGGGCGACCATCGGAAACTCTTCCTTGTGAACGTGAGGAGCAAGGTCACCGAGAAATTGATTCAAGTGAGAATTAAGAAGGATAGGATCCTTCAAAACAGACAAAGTTCTCCAGATACGGCGAGACTGCATTTCTTCTGCTTCTTCCGGAGTAACGTCCTTGTCCTGCAGGATGAATTCAAAACGATTTACATAGCTCAAGAGGGTATGGGAAGAGAGCAGGAAAGAAAGGGCTGTGAAATAACGATGATCTCTTCTGATCTTTAAGTAGAAGAAGATGAAAGCCCAAGCGATAACGGTCTCCATGAACTGCCTACGTGAAGCGATCTTGGAAGGCTTCATAAAACGGTCTTCCAGTTCGTTGTAGAGCTTTTGGTCGCCCTGGGCATAAGCTTTAAGAAGACGGATGCAATCTGCAATCGATGGAAAGACTTTCTTGGATTCAACGGGTGTTCTACCCAGCGGCACAACCTTCACGATCGGATAAGGAAGGTAGGCGGCAATGGTCTCATCAAAATCTCTGTCGGAAAAAGCAACAGCAGGAACGTTTTACATATTCCAGTGCTGCTGCGTTGATTGCGGGGATATCAGGTTTCAACCCCGTTTCAAGACAGTTTTTGTTGAAAATTTGACAGACAGATTTCTTCATATTGCATCTCCTGCATAGGATTAAGAAAATGTCTTAACGACAGATTAATGATCACCCTATAAAAAGAAGCCAGGGGATAGTTTTGACTAACTTTAGGCAGAGACTTTTGTTAAGTGACTAAGAACAGTATTAATTCGTGCATTGAGGCAAAATACTCCCTCCGTAATGCTTTAATTCTGTTTTTTGATTGATTCAAACAATACTAAAAGCAATCATGAAAGGGTTACAACTAATTAGCCATGAGCTAATATGTTTTAAGTTACATTACCATTTTGGTAATAAAAGTAATACTACAAGTGAAGAAAGTTGCACTAATAGTGCATATTGGTTCATTAGTGTTTCACTAATTTCCACTTTATTTCTATTAGTTTCACTAACTTTACAGTAGCGTATTACCATCAATACACAAAGGTTGCGTAAAACCATTTCAAAAGACATTTAACAAAAATTTCTAACCCGGATGGTTAGCAGTTGAAAAAAGATTCGGCCTTTAGCCGGCCCTCGCGGGGCCGGCCGACCCGGAACATTAAGAGAGAATGCTCGTAGAGCAAGAACCCTCGGACGTCTGAAACGTTTTCTTAAGTTTGAATTTGAAGCGAAGGCTCGGCCTCACGGCTTCGGTCAATCGATATTCATCGACGGGCAAGATCTCGAACCGAGATGAAATCTCTTTCATCGTCTTTCCTGCAGTTTGGTACACGTTACCCTGATGCAGGAAAGGTTTAGAAATTCGCCTTAAACAAATCCAACCTAAAAGAACCGCCTCAGAAAGATGCCTGTCGCCAAACCGTGCAGTCGATCATTAAAGGTGAGGGAGGAGATTCAGATGGGCAATACACATCCTCTTAACCACATTCCCCTTTACTGACTTTCTGCCGCGCCGGGTTTAAAGCCCGGAAGCATCCGTCTTCGGTCTCTCTAAATTTTCCTCTGCGCTTCTTGTCTCCTTACCAGGAAGCAGTCTGCGCAATTTCGACACAAGGTCGATGTTTTTCCTCAGCATGGCAAAAGCCGCTGCGAAGTGTTGATCTCGGGAAGCAAGATCCGAAATCAAAACTGCTCGTTAAAACTTCTACCGCGAGGAGAAGTTCTCCAGCCTTCCTCCGTCCGGAGCAGGACGTTCAATACGGTGAGGTCAGCTGTTAAGCAGCTCTTAAGAGGAGCAAGCTCTTCTCAAGCACTTCGAAGAGTCTTTGTGGAACCTCAAAGATGCTTTGGAATTGATCGGATGAGAGCCTGAAAAGTTCATCCTGTTTTCAGACAATTTTCCGACCCGTCTGTTTAGGTCTTTTAGTTGACCTTTTACAGACGGCCGAGAGTTCCAAATTAAAAGTATTACCTTTTGAACTCGGCGCCGGTGCAACCGGCTTAACTCTCGGTCTTGTTTTCTGAGCTTTCGCTCAATTTCCGTTTCTTTCTATTAACCATTAAAAAGAAAGAATCGGAACAAGAAACTAACCACAGTTCATCTGTTGAATCGCCGAGGTTTCATCCGCTCTCTTTTGAAGAACTTCAAAGGCGCTCCCTGTTGAGGCGTAACTGTACCGAGGTTGGTTTGAGCGGTCTATGTGACCCTTTGACGTATTAGGAGGGATTTTTGAGGAATTTTTGAATTTCCGAGAGATTAAACCCTTTGAGACTCAGGGAGAGTTTAGGAGAGAAAGTTTAATTTTGTTTTACGCTTCAACTTTACCAATGAATACATTTCGTTCAATAATAAACTATTGATGGTTTTAGGGCTTGGATTTATTGCAAAAAGGTAGAAAATCGAAGGTTCTCCCGAATGACTTTAAGGAGTATCAACAATATCGAGGGGAGCCGTTGGAATTCTTAGTTCTTGATGTATTGTTTGGAACCTACTCAACAACGCTCCTTCTATTAGTTAGGTTTATCACATTCAAAGCAATCCGATTTTTCTAGCGGTCCCATATGAACATATTGGTGAACTGTTAAGTCTTCCATATTTTTGCAAGTTTTCGAAATCTGAGAATGTTGGATCAGAATTGAACCCTATTCGATCAAAGGCGAGATCGACCTTGAATTGAATTCAGCACCTTTCGCTGGTAATTCTCCCTGTTTAAAGCTCTTTTGCACACTATTAATCTAGGTGTCTTGTCCTAAAAAAAGTTGACTCTTAAAGGAGTCAAATAATGCCGCATGAAAGACAAATAGGATCGTTGATTACGCGAGCCGAAACACAAAGACTTGTCGCCGATTTGTACAATCAAGGAATGCCAATAAAAGAAATTGCAGCGCAAGTTCCAGTTTGTTTGGCGACAGTTTACAGGTGGATAAATTTGCCAAAACACAAGAGCATTAAACTGAAACCGGAGCCGAAGGTTGAGGATTTTGCAGCCGGTGGTGATTCAAAGAATTCGGTTTGCACTAGCAGTTGTAATAGTGAGACTGCTTTATTGGAAGCTCAGATAAAAGAGCTCAAAGCTCAGCTGCGTGCAGCTGAGTTAAAAGCTTGCGCCTATGAAACTATGGTTAATGTCGCGGAAAAGAAGTTCGGCATCGCCATACGAAAAAAACATGGCGCCAAACAATAGATGTCCTGCTTAGACAGGGTTGTCCTTACGGTGGTGTAACGGCACTCTGTAAATTGTTTGGCGTCAGTAAGCAGGCTTACTACAAAGCACGAAAAGAACCTACCGACGAGACGAAAGTGTTGGTCGAAGAGATCATCGTTAAATATTGCGAAGACATTCGTCAAAAGGATCCTAATATTGGTGGAAAGAAACTGTGGTTCATGTTCTGTCGCCAGTTTCCGAAGGAGCTTCATGTAGGGCGGGACAGGTTTGCAGATATCCTTTCCGACAATCATTTAAAGCTCCGACAAAAGAAAAGGAAACCAAGGACAACGGATTCTCGGCACAATTTGCCCACGTACCCGAATTTGATCAAGGACGTAATACCGTGCCGCCCTTATCAAGTGTGGGTCAGTGACATTACCTATATACCGATTAAAGTGTCTGATTGGGAGTTGGAATTTGCGTATTTATCCTTGATTACTGACGCATACAGCCACGAAGTCATGGGCTGGCGATTAGGCAGAGATTTGAGTAATAGGCCGGCGCTGCAAGCGTTGTCAATGGCCTTTAGGATTGCCAATGATCGTGGAGTGGATATTTGTAACGGGAGCTTGGTGCACCACTCGGATAGAGGCGTCCAGTATGCAAGTAAAGAATACGTAGAGATGTTAAGGAGCGCTCGAGTGGGCATCAGCATGACGGAGTGCGGGGACCCGAAAGAAAATGCAATAGCAGAGAGAGTAAATTCAACGCTTAAAAATGAAATCCTGGACAAAAGAAGATTTGAAAGCTTTGAGGAGCTTGAACGGGCGCTGGCCGAGGCGATTGAGTTCTATAACAATTGTCGCCCGCATCTGAGTAATAATTTATTAACCCCTGCAGAAGCTTCTACCGTCAGTGGAGAGATGAAGAAGCTCTGGCGATCACTTCGAGAGGACTACCTAAGGAACAAATTAATAGCATAAAATTTGTTTATCCCTGCGGTCGGTTGTCCTCCGGCTACGCCTTCCGGACAACCGACCGCAGGGATAAGGGCAGCCCGGAGTTAACTGCTATCAGGCTTAGCCCAATCAAAGTCAACTAAACACAGGTTTAAAACAAAAAGAAGTCAACCGTTTTTAGGAAATGACATTAGAAAAAGATTATTATAAAAATGATCTGTTTTTATTTGTAGATTCCTAGAATAGAACCTAGTACTGAAATTTCTAAGTTGAACTATATCGTTCAATTGTATTGTAAATTTGATCAGGAAACGATATTTTTAATTTTTCCCAATTAGCACAATTTGTGGGTAGAGAAGAAAAGAAAGTTCCAACAACGCCTTTTAAACTGTCATCCTCTTCAAATAAGGGGTTTTTTAGGTAGTTAAAGCATGTTTTTATAGTCTTGTAGAAGAGTAAATTATATTTATATTCGTCTAAAGTATTTCCTTCCAAATTATTCAGGAAGTTAATTCGAAAAACCAGTTGGAGGATTGAGTGGTAGAGTTTAATGATAGTTTTTTTACGATTATTCAATAGGAAATTAGTAGAGGAGCCTGGTCGCTGAAAATAATAGTAATAATTCGTAGAATTTTCGAAACCTAATTTTCTCGCTACGGCAGTAAAGCAAAATAAAAAAGCCACATCTTCTTTGTAAGTTATATGCTCAGGAAATTCGATATTGTATTCTTTAATTAGCTGTTTTGAATATAAGCAACCTTGCCAGTCACTATTAAGGCCAAGTAATGAATTCTGGCTTTTTTCTAAAATTTCATTCAAAGAGGTTTTGCTTTTTCTACCTAGTCTGTCAACACGGAAGTAATTAGATTTAACTACATCGAAATTTCCAGATCTAATCTTGAAATATAATTTTTCAAGGTAATCATTATCTATCCGGTCATCTGGATCGAAAAAAAATAGATATGGGGCTCGTGCTAATCTTATGCCTGTATTTCTAGCAGAGGAAACACCTCGATTTTGTGAAGATATTAATGTTACTCTACTGTCAATTTTTGAAAATGCTTGAATTTTTTCTAAGCTTTTGTCATTTGATCCATCATTCACAAGTAGGAATTCAACATCTTTTAACGTTTGATTAGATAGATCTTGGAAGCAATTAACTAAATGCTCTTCTACGTTGTAGCAAGGAACGATAACACTTACTTTTGGCACTTTGACCTCTCTTTGTTGTATAAAAAGGTATTCAAAGGGGACCAATTAACCCCCCCCCTAATTTTACGCGCAGGCCTTCCTGCATATACGTTGTATTCTTCAGTAAATTTTTTAGTTACTATAGAACCCATGCCTACTATAGAGTTATTAGGAAGGTTAGCACCTTTCAGAAAATCTACATTTCTTCCAATCCACACATGATTACCAATAACTATGTTACTTGGAAGGTTGAGGGGTTCTCCTGTTACAACATCAAATAATGTATGGCCATCTGAATTTCTGATCGAAACCCCCCAGCCTATGAATGAATCTGAACCTATAGACAGAGAAAGATCCGGCTCATCTATCATCAATATAGAAAGGGCACCTATATAGTTATTTTGCCCGATGCGACAAACAGAACCCTCAGCTGTCATCCTAACTGACAGTTGACCTCTAATATCATTGTTTGAGTCTATTTCAAATGTGCACCTTGATGTTATTTCTAAAGACAAGTTTAATTTCTTTTGTCTGGAAACTGACACAAATGAAGATGTACAATTATCTTTGAAGATAATTGTTAGGCCTTTAGGCAAATCTTGCTCAGTAAAAAGCCTTTTGCCATTGAAAATTATTACGTTGTTACTGAACAAAATCTCTTTTCGATCTTGAAGATATTGTTTTCTTAGGTGCTTTAGTATGGAGTTAAACATTTAAGAATTTTGCTTAAAGTTCTATTCAGGATTCGTAAAAAAAAATTCGGGTAATATTTAATTATATTGATTCCAATATCGCAAATAGTATCTCTATAAAGTTGCTCTAAGTTGTTTGCGTGAGCTAATCTAGAAACTTCTAAATGACCTTCGAGAGAATCTAAGAATTTCACTGGGGTATTTTTTAAATCTTTATGTTTGACTCTATAAAAATATACTTTTAAATTGAGACCATAGAAACCCCCATTTAAGATCAGAGCTTTTAATAAAAAAGGTGCATCTTGAAACCTGCTTAAAGGTGGAAAAAATATTTTATTCTTGACAAGAAAATTCTTCTTGAAGAGAAAACGATAAAACCCAAGACAGAATTGGTACTCTTTTAGGGATATCCAACCATCCTTGATTATTTTAAAATTTTTATATCGTCCAGTAAAATCATTTTCGATTTTCTTTGTTTTTTCATTGTACTGAATCAAAGAACCACCTGACAAATTTTGTTCATTTAATTGACATGCCTTATATAATTTTTCTAGGGCTTGTTTATCGTAAATTTTGTCATCCGGATCTAAAAAAAAGATATAATCT
>OKTJ01000938.1_pt1 | contig 14988 bp, 18 predicted proteins | sample 1606201 | NCBI WGS metagenome assembly OKTJ01 (sample SAMEA3879536, study PRJEB24766) | human gut metagenome | biome: human-associated habitat; feature: feces | place: USA | collected 1985/1987 | reverse complement strand
GGACGTTCATTACAATGTATATATTCCGGATGCATACGACGGGACAAAGGAATATGCACTATATGTAACATTACTCGGATATCAGGGATTATATTTTCAGGGCGTGGGAGAAAATATCCGGACAGAAGATTTTGGATTTGAAGCACAGAAGTATATTACCGATATGATTATTGTAGCTCCACAGTTAAATGACTGGGGACAGACATCAGCAGATCAGACAATTGAACTGACACAGTATTTTCTGACGCATTATATTATTAATCCATCGAAAGTATATATTAATGGTTATTCCGGAGGAGGAGAAACCCTGTCACTGGTATTGGCAAAGCAGCCGGAATTATATACAGCGGCACTTATGTGCAGCTCTCAGTGGGATGGTGCATATGAGCCGGTTGTGGAGATGAAAACGCCGGTATATTTTGTGATTGGCGAAAGCGACGAATACTATGGATCAGAACCTTTTAAAGAGGCATACCAGCAGATACATGAGCTTTACAAAGAACAGGGATTATCGGAATCAGAGATTGATAAACTGGTGGTACTGGATGTAAAAGATAAAGATTACTTTGAAGGAACACCGGTCACTTATCAGCATGGCGGTGGCTACCTGTTTTGTCGTGACAAAGAAATTATGGGATGGCTGTTCAATCAGTAAGAACCAGAATAAACTGAAAGGTTAAGACTGAAAAACTTATCGAAACTTCTCAAAGGAATCTATCAGTATTATAGTATGAATATAAGATGAATGAAAGAAAACAAGGAGGATACGACAATGGAATATATTTCATTAAATAATGGTGTAAAAATGCCAATACTTGGATATGGCGTATATCAGGTAACAAAAGAGGAATGTGAAAGATGTGTGCTTGATGCTTTAAAAGTTGGATACCGGGCGATTGATACAGCACAGAGTTATTTTAATGAGGAAGAGGTTGGGAATGCAATCCAAAAGTCAGGCATTCCAAGAGAAGAAATCTTCCTTACAACAAAGGTGTGGGTTGAACATTATGGATATGAAGAAGCAAAGAAATCAGTTCTTGAATCCATGAAAAAGTTAAAGACAGATTATCTGGATCTGGTATTGCTTCACCAGCCATTTTCAGATGCTTACGGTGCTTACCGTGCATTGGAAGATCTGTACGATGAGGGAAAAATCAGAGCAATCGGAATTTCCAACTTTTATGTAGACAGAATGGTTGATTTTGCATCCTTCAACCGCATTAAACCTATGGTAAATCAGGTGGAAACCCACATCTTCAATCAGCAGAAAGAGATGAAGGAATGGGCAGACAAATATGATATCCGGTTAGAAGCATGGGCACCATTCGGTGAGGGCAGAGGAGGCACATTTGAGAATCCTGTCATCTCAGAGATTGCAGAAAAATATCAGAAGACTCCGGCACAGGTTATGCTTCGCTGGCATATTCAGAGAGGGGTAGTGGTTATTCCGAAATCAACACACATTGAGAGAATGGAAGAAAACTTTAATGTTTTTGATTTCACACTTTCTGATGAAGATATGAAGACTATTGCAGAACTGGACAAGAAGACAAGCTCCTTCTTCTCGCATCAGGATCCGAATATGGTGGAATGGTTCGTGAAGATGGTTGAGGAAAGAAAAAAGAATAATGACAGTTCAAAAGAAAAAAAGAACTGGTAAGCATAAGAGGAAAAATCAATGAAAGTATTACTTGTCAATGGCAGTCCACACAAAAATGGCTGTACTTATACAGCTCTTTGTGAAGTATCCAGTGCATTAAATGAAAATGGCATAAGTACAGATATTTTCTGGATTGGAAATAAGCCATTGAGTGGCTGTATTGCCTGTAAAAAATGTCAGGGCACAGGGAAATGTGTGTTCCAGGATTCGGTTAATGAATTCCTGGAGATCGCCGGAGATTATGACGGATTCGTATTCGGAACTCCCGTTCACTGGGCGGGTGCCACAGGAGCCATGACTTCTTTTATGGACAGAGTCTTTTATGCCGATTTAAACGGTGGCGGCGACAGATTCCGCCTGAAACCTGCCGCTGTGGTAATTTCAGCAAGAAGGGCCGGAACAACTGCCACATGGGACCAGGTAAATAAATATTTTGGTCTGATGCAGATGCCGATTATCACATCGAGATATTGGAATATGGTACATGGGACGAATCCGGATGAAGTAAAACAGGATCTCGAAGGAATGCAGGTTATGCAGATCCTTGGAAACAATATGGCATATTTCATTAACTGTAAAAATGTTGCGACAAAAATGGGAATTGAAATGCCAAAGGCACCGGATTTTGTATTTACCAATTTCATCCGATAGAAATTAGCGGGACAAACATTTTATAGGACAGGAGGTAACTTTAGAATGAAAACAAAGAAAATAGCAGCAGTACTCTTAACATGCATCATGGCAATCGGTTTGACGGCAGGATGTGGAGCAAGCAATACAAACCAGTCTGCTTCTAATAATGACAGCCAGTCTACAAGTACAAACCAGTCTGGAAATGAAGAAGCGGATACAAATTCCGAAAACACTACAGATACAACAGGAAATGGAAAAACATTGGTTGTATATTATTCAGCTTCAGGAAATACAAAAGATGTTGCTGAAAAGATAGCAAAAATTACAGAGGCAGATCTGTTTGAAATAGAGCCTGTGGAGCCATATACAGATGATGACCTTGACTGGACAGATGATGACAGCCGGGTGTCAAGAGAACATGATGATGAGAGCTTAAGAGATGTGGAACTGGTATCTACAACAGTTGATAACTGGGATTCATATGATACGGTATACATTGGCTATCCTATCTGGTGGGGAATTGCAGCATGGCCAGTAGATAACTTTGTAAAAGAGAATGACTTTACAGGAAAAACAGTCATCCCATTCTGTACAGCAGCGACCTCGGGAATCGGTGACAGCGGTAATCTTCTGGAAGAGATGACAGGAACAGGTGACTGGAAAGAAGGGGAACGATTCCATGGTGGAGCGTCTGAATCAGATATCAGTTCATGGATAGACAGTCTTGGATTATAAAAGAATATAAAAATATTTGGAGGAATCGTAATAAGTAAGACATAACCTTTAGGTTTAAACTGCCTAACAAAGAGAGACTTCTGTCCGGAGTCTCTTTTTCTTATACTTACAGTAAAGTTTGAAATATAGAAAAGGAAGATAAAATAGACTGGAAGAAAATATGGAATCAGCAGATATAAAGCTGACTCAGGATGAAGTAAAATCTATTGATGAGATGCTTGCCCATATGCCGATGTCGCAGGTGTTTGGAGGTTCAAAAATACAGAAGAAATAAAAGAGGTGAGCAATGAAAACAAGGAAAAAGATAACCATCGGGGTAATAGTGGCTTTTTTAGCGGTAGTCATGGTGGGGTATATCTATCTGTTTACAGGGGCTAAAATAAGTAAAGGAGAATAGAGATAATGAAGAAAATGTTAGTTGTATATTATTCCTGGTCAAATGGAAATACAAAAAAAATTGCAGAGCAGCTGGCAAATAAGACAGGAGCAGATATCGCAAGAATCGAAACAGCAGAGCCATACAGAGGTAGTCATGAAGAGGTGGTTAAACAGGGAAAAAGAGAGGTAGAAGCAGGCTTTACGCCTCAGATTAATCCATTATCTGTAAATCTTGCAGATTATGATGTACTTGCGATTGGAACGCCAACATGGTGGTATACAATGGCACCTGCAGTGCTGACATTTCTAACAGTAAACGACTTTACAGGAAAGACAGTGATTCCATTTATGACAAATGGCGGATGGCCAGGACATGTAATTAAAGATATGAAGGACAAGTGCAAAGGAGCTGCCTTTGCACATGAAATGCAGATTCAGTTTGATTCTATGGGTAAAGACCATCTGGAAACTTCGGAAGATGTGATTACAGAATGGATCGGGAAGATAAATACTGATATAAACAAATAACCATAAGGAGAGATAAGACAATGAGAAAGAATTTTGGAGCAAAACCATTTTTATATCCACAGCCTGTTATGATTCTGGGAACCTATGATGAAAATGGAAAGGCAAATGCAATGAACGCTGCATGGGGCGGAATTGTAGGTGCAAATGAGATTATTGTAGATTTGTCTGCCCATAAGACAACAGACAATATTATAAAAAATAAGGCTTTTACAGTAGGGGTGGCAGATCTTGAACATCTGGTTGCCTGCGATTATGTGGGAATTGTTTCTGCAAATAAAGAAGAATATAAGATGCAAAAAGCAGGCTTTACTACAACGAAGAGTGAATATGTAAATGCACCAGTCATAAATGAACTTCCATTGACTCTTGAGTGTGAACTTGTAAAAGTCATTGATGGCAGCAAGTATCTTGCGGAAATTAAAAATGTAAGTGCAGATGAGAAATATCTCGGTGATGACGGAGAAATTGATCTTAGTAAGTTTACACCAATTACATATGATCCGGTACATCACGGATATTACAGACTTGGAGAACGTGTGGGAAATGCTTTTAAGGATGGAGCAAAGTTAAAATAAGGACAGGTGATTAAAGTGAAAATTGCAAAAGATGTCTGGAGTATAGACGAAGGTGATCTTTCGTATGAAGATGAAGCAATGAGAGCTCATGCTAAAAAGATGATATTCCCGATTGGAGAGCCAAATGATAAATTTGCACAATATTTTACAGGAAAAAGTTTTTTGGCTCCTGTGTCTACGTCACAGGTTGGAATCTTTAATGTGACTTTTGAACCTGGTTGCAGGAATAACTGGCATATTCATCATGCAAAAAGCGGAGGCGGACAGATTCTTATCTGCATTGCAGGACGTGGATATTATCAGGAAGAAGGAAAAGAAGCAGTAGAAATGAAACCTGGAGATTGTGTCAATATTCCGGCAGAAGTAAAACACTGGCATGGAGCAGCACCAGATGAATGGTTTTCACATCTGGCAATTGAAGTACAGGGAGAAGAAACATCATCAGAATGGTGTGAAACAGTAACTGATGAGATATATGAAAAACTGAAATAACTACTTAAGTCCAATGTGAAATTTACTTCTTTATTTAAAGGAAGAATATAGATAAGAACTAAGACTTGACAAAATCAAACCAATACTCTGTATTTAGCAGTGGAGATTTTATATCCAAAAACAGAAAACGTGAATGCGCAAATGAAGCTCAAACCCTTGTGGTTTGGGCTTTTTCTAATGTCATTCAGAACTGGATGCGAAACAGAAATACAGTTGAGTTTTTGGCTGTTTGGGAAGAACTTCATAATCCAGATTTTAACCGTGTGCAATTCGAGGCGGTTAGAAGTGAGGCAGGATTAAACAGGTTTGTTATGACGCCAACCAAATGGATTGAACAGACCAATGCTATTGGAATAGTGTCAAAAGCAGGCAGATATACCTCATTCATCAACTCCTTTACTTCGTCTATGTCCTCTGGATAAATGTTTCCGGTGCTGTTTACCCTCTTTGCGATCTGGTTTAAACTGGAGCTGATACGTCCCAGTTCCGTGTTGTAATTTCGTAGGTAACTGTAATCGACATCATACACATATTCATATAAAATCAGTTTGCGCAGGAAAGCAGACATACTCTTCATGCCGGATGCTTTGAACTTGGTATTGAGGATGTACTGCTCATCATCGCTGAGATAAAATTGCACCGGATTGGTGCGGTTTCGCTTTGCCATTTCTGCCACTTCCTTTCTTTTTTGGGGGTACAAAAAAACTGCTGTAAAATGTTCGATTTTTACAACAGTTTATTTCAGGTTTTATTCAGTTTTGGGCACAATCACCCACAACAAATTGTAGCAAAAGAGGTAGGAAAGGTCAAGGTATTCCACAGGAAAATCAAAGAAAAAATAAAAGAGGGTTAGGGATACTTCCCTATGGAAATTCACCCGTACAGACGATAGATAGGAAAGTGTGGGAAATTTCGCCTGTGTCATGACACAGGCAGTGCTTGCTAAGGTTGTTTTTGGCACTTCCTTAGGATGTGCCAGATGCTTTGTTATTTAGAATAAAAGTAAAATAAATACTTGACGTTTAAATCTTACAGATGTAAGATATGAGAGGGGTAGTATTTACCGAAAAAAGAAATCATGATTGCTTTGACATAACTTTTTAAATGGAGAGAACAATTTTTTTTTAAATGAAATCTTACAACTGTAAGAAAAGGAGATGCTATGACGAAAAAAAAGAAAAAAAGCAGGATATACATTATATGGCTCGTGAATTTATGTTTGATTACAGCTGTGGTTGCCTTTTTTGTATGGTATGAAAGTGTACCTGATGTATCACCGGAGAAGGTTCTTAAAACATATATGGCTCATATTTCAAATCGAGAATATGAACAAATGTATGAAATGATTGATGCAGGAATATCTGGGAATATCAGTCAGGAAGATTTTGTAAAACGTAATTCTGCTATTTATGAGGGAATTGATGTAGATAATATGAAAGTTCATATCACATCTTATGATAAAGAACAAAAAGAAATCTGTTATGAAACATCTATGGATACTGTTGCAGGAAACGTAACTTTTGAAAATAAGGCATCATTTATACTGGAAAAAGGCAAATATAAGCTGATATGGAATGATTCTTTGATATTTCCAGAGCTGGATTCCACAGATAAAGTAAAAGTGTCTACAACAAGTGCTAAGAGAGGGCAGATTATAGACCGAAATGGTCACTTGCTTGCAGGCGAGGGAGTGGCTTCTTCTATAGGCGTAGTTCCAGGAAAATTAGAGAATAAGAATGATGCTATCAGCCAGTTGGCAGAATTATTGGAAATGAAAACAGAAGATATAGAAAAAAAATTAGCGGCAAAATGGGTAAAAGATGATTCATTTGTACCATTAAAAACAGTTCCAAAGGTGAATGAATTAAAACTGATGTCGATTGAGCCAGATCAGGAAACATTGGCAGAGAAAGACAGACAGGAGAAATTATTAGAGATTCCAGGTGTGAAAATTTCAGATATCACTGTAAGGGAATACCCACTGGGGGAGGCTGCTGCACATTTAGTAGGATATGTTCAAAACGTTACAGCAGAAGATTTAGAAGAACACGCAGGGGAGGGATATACATCGAACAGTGTGATTGGAAAAAGTGGAATGGAAGGGTTATTTGAAAAAGAATTAAAGGGACAGAATGGGTGTGCTATTTCTATTGTTGATTCAAACGGCAATAAGAAAAAAATCGTAGTAAGCACGATTGTGGAAAATGGAAAAGATATAAAACTAACGATAGATTCGGATTTGCAGAAAGAATTATATGAACAATTTAAAGATGATAAGAGTTGTACGGTTGCTATGAACCAGTATACAGGAGAAGTGTTGGCGTTAAGCAGTACACCGTCATATGATAACAATGATTTTATTATGGGAATGTCAAATGAAAAATGGACTGCACTTAATGAAGATGAAAGAAAACCTATGTATAACCGTTTTCGACAGGTCTGGTGTCCGGGCTCTACGTTTAAGCCTATCATAGCTGCTATTGGATTAACAACAGGGGCAATTGATCCAGATGAGGATTATGGGAATGAAGGATTGAGCTGGCAGAAAGATTCCTCATGGGGATCTTATTATGTAACGACGCTTCATGCTTATGAGCCGGTTATTCTAAAAAATGCTTTAATTTATTCGGATAATATTTATTTTGCAAAGGCGGCATTAAAAATTGGGGAAAACGATATGGAAAGTTCATTAACAAAACTGGGATTCAATGATGTACTTCCATTTGATATTAAGATGGCAAAATCGCAGTTTTCCAATACAGAAAAAATTGAAAAAGAGGTACAGTTGGCTGATAGTGGCTATGGACAAGGTCAGATTCTTGTGAATCCTTTGCATATGGCTTGTATGTATTCTGCATTTTGCAATGAAGGAAATATGATAAAACCATATCTTACATATAAGGAAGATGCAATGCCTGATGTCTGGATTAAAGAAGCATTTACAAAGGATGTGGCGCAAACTGTTTTGGAGGATACGAAAGAAGTCATAAACAATCCTCATGGAACTGGCTATGCAGCACATAGAACGGATATTATATTAGCCGGAAAAACGGGAACTGCAGAAATCAAAGCATCAAAAGATGATACAACGGGGACTGAATTGGGATGGTTTTCTGTTTTTACAACGGACAAGAATATGGAGCGTCCTATTATGATCGTCAGCATGGTAGAAGACGTAAAAGGAAGAGGTGGAAGCGGTTATGTTGTCAAAAAAGATAGTCAGGTTCTTGAAAAGTGGTTTTCTGGTAATTAGTATAGGTTTTTCGATGGGGATTTCGGGATGTAAAGGGAATACAGAAGAACCAGTATCTTCTGAACCTATTGAAATTGTCAGTGAGAAAGGAATGGATGACAATTTTATAAATATTCCGATAGATATTTATGCGGAAGCCACAACAAAAAATAAGCTGAAGGATATGGAAACAGTACGTAAAGTTGTAGAAAGATTTGGGGAATGTGGATATGCGGCAGTTGATTGTGAAAATCGAGTTGATATGACACAAATACAAAATGTGATAGATTTTTGTGATTCGGTGGAAAAACAAGAAAAAGCAGAAGTGACAATACTCCAAGTGAGCAGTCTGGGAGGATTTTCGGTCTACCATTTACAGACAGAAAAAGGAGTGGTTCATGTGAAAAGATGCTATTACGGATACAAAGATGGGATTATGAAAAGTGAGGATGAAGGTGAATATCAAACCGATTATTGGAGATATACCGATGATGGATATCTGATGTTTTCTGGAACTTATTTTTCAGAAGAATTGTATGTATTAACATTAAGTTCTGCAGAAGAGCATGTAGCATTTCGTATACTGCCATTGGATGCAAAGTGTCGGGAATTAAATGAAAAATATCTTTTGCCAATAGGATATGAGTTAAATAATATGTTTTTAGTGGATTGGAATGAGGATGATTTTGGAGAACTGAATTTTTATGACATGTTTGATTTGTTGTATCCAAAGTTGCATAATGAAAAATTTCCATATGTAGCAGATGATAACTTAGGCATAGGTGCAGTTTATCATATTCCTAAAACAGAGTTTGAAAATGTAATTATGGAATATTTTAATATCGACAGTGATAAATTGCAGAAAAAAACTATTTACGATTATCAAACTCAAACATACGAATATAAACCAAGAGGATTTTATGAGATAGAGTATCCAGAATATCCATATTCCGAGGTGGTTGGGTATACGGAACATTCGGATGGAACGATTACGCTCAATGTTCATGTAGTATATCCGTATGCAGGAGATTCTGATGTATATATGCATGATGTTACGGTCAGACCATTATCTGACGGGGGATTCCAGTATGTATCAAATTACATTGTTTCAGAGAAAGAAAATAACAACATTACATGGCATACACCGCGTTTAACTGAAGATGAATGGAATGATATATACGGAGGACAGTGATGGAAGATATGAAATGGTTTGTAAAAAAGTTTGGAATCATTTTTGTGATTCTATTGGTGATGATTGTAAGTACAGGAATTTTTTATGAAAAGAATGCGAGAACATCATCAGCAGAGGAGATATGGGAAATGTGACTGAATGGAAAGGACAATATTTATGAAAAAGCGTATTTGGTTCATTGTACTGATCAGTTGCCTGTTATGTGGATGCATAAGGAAAGATATGACATCAGATAGTCAGTTGATGGATAGTAGAGATGTTGATTCTACGGAAGAAAACGAGAATGCAAAAGAAGATGTTGCAGAACAGTGGGAAAAAGGTTATGACCTTCCAATAGATGAGCCGGAAAGAAAAGAAGCAGAGGATGAGTGTAAAATGATTCTGGAGCTTATTTCTGATATTTATACTCAGGCAGATAAAGGGGAGGCAGTTAATACGGTTCTGGATGATAAGACAATCTATAAAATGCAGGATCGCATAAAAGAAAAAGGATATCCGGTTACAACGATGAAAGCATATGCAGCAATGGAAAATTATAAAAAAGTCGAAGATTTTCTTAAAAACTGTCAGGAAGAGAAAGCTGGTTTTATAGTGCTTTACGAGTTGCAGTCAGATGGTGGCATTGGCAGAGATAAATTTATTTTTGATGGAAAGGACATGTATTTAATAAGTGCGTGTGCTACATGGAACACCAATGATACATATGGATTGTCCTATATTTCTTATGCAAGGATAAAGGAGTGGAAATATACGGATAAAGGATGGTTTTGTTATGAATTATGTGTTCCGGAACCACCGGAGGTTACAGAGATTGTTGACGGAAGCTGTCTGGTAAGAATAAAGCCATTATCTAAGGAACAACGGGAAATGTCAGAAAGATGCGTACAAGGTCTGGGGTATCAGGGAAATAATCTTTTATGCTCGAATTGGGATACTGACCATATGGAAAAACTGGACTATAATGGAATGTATGAATATCTGTATGCCATGAAACATCAGAAAGCGTTTGATGCCGAGGATTATTCAAATGGAATACCAAAAGAAGAATTTGAGAGTTTGATCATGGAATATCTTCCAGTAACAGCAGAGCAAATTCAGGAATATGCGGTATTTGATGAAAAAAATCAGACTTACGTATGGGTACGACTAGGCTGCCTTAACTATGCACCAACTTTTTTTGGAACTTCGCTGCCGGAGGTTATTGATATAAAAGAAAATGAGGATGGAACAGTGACATTAACGGTGGATGCGGTGTGTGATATGGTCATTTGTGATGATGCGGTCATAACCCATGAACTTACGGTAAAGTTTGCTGATGATGGTAGCTTTCAATATTTGGGGAATAAAATCCTTGATGATGGAATTAAGGAGATACCAGCCTATCAGTACCGAATTAAAGAATGATTGATAATATTGGTGATGATGGTAATATTACAGATGTAAGAGAGTGAGAATAAATGAAAAAAATAAAATTGGTTGGAATATTGGCAGCAGCTGTATTGATAGGCAGTGTGATTTCAATTCCACTTATAAATAACCATACAGCCTATAAGGTGGAAAAGGCATTGTGTGAAATCCCGTTGCCAGAGGAAACAGAATTGATAGAGTCGTTGTCACAGGCTGGTAAGCTGACGGGTAACGGAAATGGAATGCAGTATTTCGGAGCAATTCTAATCAAGAGTGAATTGTCTTTGGAAGAATTGGATGCTTACTATTCAAGGTACAGAAGTAATGAGTGGGAATGTTTGGTGAAAATTCAGGAAGGGCAGTCCATTGAGGGGATTGATCACGGGACACTACAATTTGCGGAAGAAATAAAGGACAGGGGTTATTACATTGTATATTCTTGGGGAAGTGGAAATTCTCTATTGGATGAATTGGATATACGTGGACACTAAAAAGGAGCAAGATGAATTATGAAATATATTTCCAAAATCAGTAAAATCAGTAGCTTCATATTTTACATATTTCTATTGTGCCAATTATGGCATTTATGCCAATATGGAAGCATTAGAAGTCATTTTTTCGGAGTAGTTATTTGTACAGTAGGTTTTACAGCGGCAGTTATTGTTTGGTTGGTTTCAAGAAGGAAGAAGTTAGAAGAGGATACGGAGAGGATAATTAACGATTGGGGGATTCCTTTTTGAATAGGAATCTCTTAACGTATTTAAGGGAAGGATGGAGTAAAAATGATTATAAAGTCTATTATGACCGATGAAGATAGAAAAGCATTAGAGTATATGCTTTCGTTAGAATATGCTATGCCATATCAATTACTTAAGACAAAAAATAATAGAAGGAAAATTATTTATATAATGACACCAGTATTATTTTTGTTATCAATCGGCTGCTATTTTGTAAAGAGTTATCCGATGTTTTATGTGGGAATGGGGATTTCTATTATTGCATTGATTTGGATTATTTGGTTTCAATCTAAGGGAAAAAAATTTGAAAATAATGTCCATGAATTTGTATGGAATAAATCAAGATATAACAAAGTGGAAATTGATGTTCAGGGAATAAAATTAGAAGATAAAAAGATCTGTGAACTTAAAGAAATAGATAGAGTCTTTTTGTACAAAGGTTTTTTCTTTCTCATAACGAATGAAAAGAAGTTACTTGTACTAAAAACAGTAGGTGTAGAGACAGAAGAACTTATTAAGATTATTAAAGAAGCTGATATCTTATTTGAAAAAAGAGAAGAACCATTTAATATTTATGAATATTGCAAAAAGTAGTAATTAAAAAAAGAAAAACATTTAATATTTATAAGCCTCGAAAAAACGAGTAAAAGTTAATTCTACAGTTAACCTTTACTCGTTTTTGTTATTTCTGTGATACCCAGATATTCATGTCTGATAAGATAGACATGGTTATTTCAGTTGCGTTGCCGCCAGTAGCATCGCTGTCTGCACCAATGTTGGTAGCGAAAAAGTATGTATTATCTACAGTTTCGATATAGCCGATAAACCATCCGTTCACATCTTGGCCATCCACACGTCCGGTTCCGGTCTTTCCGTAGAATGTTCCGGCATCGGAAGAGGAAAGGCAGATGGCATCTTTTACTGCATTGATGTTTTCAGGGGCAAAGTCGAAGCGGTTGTTCTGTAGTTTGATCAACAGTTCGACCTGCTCTACGGGGGAAATCTCCAAGGAAGATTCCATCCAATAGGTGGAGAAATCGCCGCTCATGTTTTCATTTCCATATCCGATTTTCTTGATATAATCGTAAACGGAAGCAGTACCAAGTTGTTCGTCCACTGATTGGAAGTACCAGTTCACAGATGAAGCCATAGCAGACTGCAAGGTCTGATCAGCGTTCCATGCTTCAAACGGATAGTTTTCTCCATTCCATGCAATAAAAGAATCCTGTGGTGTAATGACACCTTCTTCCAATCCAAATAAAGCATCATATATCTTGTAAGTGGAATCCGGTGCAACTCGTAGCGTAGCATGTTCTATATCATGTATGTTCCAGACATCATTTCTAAGATCGTATAAAACAAAGCTTCCTTCGTATTTTCCAAAGTATTTAGAAAAATCTACATATGAAATATTTTCAGAGGAAGATTTCCATTGGTAGCGACTTTCGTCCGCTGCATATGTAGAAATAAAAGGTGTAAGTCCCATTATTAGAACTGTGGTCAGTATAAAAGCAGTCATGCCTTTTAATTTCTTGCAAAACGTTGGTTTCTCATAAGAGGCAATGTTGATAATGCGACGCTTCATTTGTTTCATGTTTCCACTAAGGTTGGCGGCAAAAGGAAAAGGAGAAAAGGAGACCTTTTCTATAAAGTTAATCAGCGTATTTCCATAATCTTCATAATCGTCCTCTTCAAGCATTTTTAGAACAGAAGTGTCACAGGCAATTTCTCTGTCATTACGCATTTCTCTTAGTGCAAACCAGACAAAGGGGTTAAACCAATAAAGCACTCCGGCAAAGTTCATAAGATAATTGGCAATGGCATCCTTATGTCTGTAGTGTTGCAGTTCATGCAATAGCATATATCTCATATCAGATTCATGATAATCTGAGATTAAATGAATTGGCAGATAAATACATGGTTTCAAAAATCCTACGATAATAGGTGATTTCAAAAAAGCGGTACTGTACACAGGAATATTCCTTGTTATTTTCATCTCATTCAAGCATTTGTTATACAGTCTGCGAACCTCTGGGTTCTGAAGGGGGAGCGCAGATCTCTTTATTATGCGTAAACGAAGAGAAGATTTGATTACCAATATCATCATCATAAGCATTCCCACAATCCATATACTCAATAAAATGTACCCGGTAACGGATGATGTGTCATGGTTTACAGAAAGGGCAAAGTCATTCATCCAATTTGTAGTACCAGATAAACCGGTATCCATAACATTATTTGCACCAACATCGGCATGAGAAGCGGAAGAGTTTCTTACGCTACTGAGCCATGAGAAAATTTGCGGAAAACTAATTAGACGGAAGGGGATAAAAGGCACTGCTAAAAGTCCGAGTAACAGCAACCACAGATTATACTGCATCCGGCTGGACAAGTTGTTTCTGAATACCCATTTGGCTATCAAAAGAATTCCAACGATACCGCTGATAAATACATTGCATAATAAAAAGCGTATCATGAAATTAGCCATGTTAATCGCCTCCTTTTTTGGAACTCTTGGAAAGAAGGGAGCGAAGTGTTTCAATTTCTGTTTCAGACAGTTTATCGTTTTCTATGTATGCAGATAGCATAGAGGTAATGTCACCATTATAGTAGCGATTCAAGAAAGAATTACTTTCTTGACTAATATATTCACACTCTTTTACTAACGGTGTGTAAACAAAAACACGACTTTGTTTTTCATAAGTGAGTACACCTTTAGTAACAAGACGTTTAATAAGTGTTTGTATCGTTTTAGGACTCCAGCTTGTGGACTGCAGTAATTTTTCTGTTATTTCATTGGTGTTAATGGGGGCATATTTCCATACAATTTTCATAACTTCAAATTCTGCTTCCGAAATTTGTGGTAAATTCTTCATGTAAATCACTCCTTAAATCTTACGCCTGTAATAAAAATAGTATATTCTGTATTTGTTGAAATGTCAATTTTGGAAAAATAGTTGACTGTAAATCTTACTTATGTAATAATTGAATTATTACATAAGTAAGATTTGAGGAGGTGGAAAGTTATGGGGAAAATGTTGCTGTTGTCATTTGAAAATAGTGAAGATGATGTTATTAGCGAGATATTAAGCATATTAGAAAATAAGCAAATGAAAATATGTGAAAATAGGAACATAAAAAAATGCTTAGAATTTCAGGGATTAACAATAAATGCTGAAAAACGGTTGGCGGTAAAAGGAAACAAAGAAATAGAATTTACTTTTACAGAATTTGAGATTCTTTTACTGTTAGCGCAAAATGCTGGAATGGTATTTAGCAAGGAGAAAATATATAATCTTGTTTGGAAAGAGCCATATTTTGGCGATTATAATATTGTCATGAGCCATATCCGCAACCTGCGTGGAAAAATAGAAGATAATCCAAGTAAACCGATTTACATACAGACTGTATGGGGAGTA
>OKTJ01000934.1_pt1 | contig 15072 bp, 8 predicted proteins | sample 1606201 | NCBI WGS metagenome assembly OKTJ01 (sample SAMEA3879536, study PRJEB24766) | human gut metagenome | biome: human-associated habitat; feature: feces | place: USA | collected 1985/1987 | reverse complement strand
TGTATATTTACTAAAAAAGAAGTTCAAGAGTTGTTAGTATCATCGAGCAATCTTAAATGATAGTTTAATAAGCTGGTATTTATAAGGATTCGAGCATTTGCTCGAATCCTTTTTTTAGTTTACGCGACATAGGTGCGTACTACCGGGGAAACTCACTAACATACCAAAATAGTGGGAAATATATAGCTTTACAGCAAGGGTTGAAAAACAAACAAACGTTTGCTATAATAAATGAAGCGAGGAAATAAAAGTATATTAGGTTTAGTAATTTAAGTATTCATTTAATTTATTGTAATTAGGGAAAATCCAATATCAATCGATTGATAGAAAGAGTGATTTTATATGAACATATGGCTAAAGTTAAGGAAAACAGCTGCAATTACATTATGTGAATTACTTGCAATTGCTACAATTTTTACAGGCTGTGCCTCCACTGATTTATCCGGCACTGAAGGTGCCGGGCATGTCGCAGTAGCTGAAGTGGCAGATGAGGATTCTTCCGGTGCTTTAGGCAGCAAGGATAAAGTGGATGGGCCGCAGGAGGATCTTGTAAACAACAATTCCTACGTTTCCCTTGATGCTATTCCGGCATATGATGGCAAGGCATACGTGGCTGTCAACAATAATGAGCCTTTTTTTACGGACAGCGATATGACTACCACTGCTTTTGAAAATTACAGTGATTTGGATTCACTTGGCAGATGCGGTGTGGCTTATGCCAATATCTGCAAGGATATCATGCCGACTGAGGAGCGTGGCAAGATAGGCATGATAAAGCCATCAGGCTGGCATACGGTGAAGTATGATGTGATAAAGGACAGGTATTTATATAATCGCTGTCATCTTATTGGCTATCAGCTTGCCGGGGAGAATGCCAATCCGAAGAATCTTATTACCGGTACGAGATACCTGAATGTGGAGGGCATGCTGCCGTTTGAGAATCTGGTAGCGGATTATGTAAACAATACAGGAAATCATGTGCTTTACAGAGTGACTCCGATGTTCTCGGGCAGCAATCTAGTTGCAAATGGCGTTCTCATAGAGGCAAAGTCGGTTGAGGATAACGGTGGCGGCATACTTTTTAATGTCTATTGCTATAATGTGCAGCCCGGAGTCGGAATAAACTATGAGAATGGTGACAGCTGGCTGGATGGCACCACAGGAAGTGCATCATCAGGCTCAGACACCTCAGCAACAGAAAATAGCGATGCAGATTCCTCAAACAGCGAGACGATGGTTCATATCACAGCAACCGGCAAGAAATATCATCGTGCGGGCTGTCGGACCTTGAAAAAGAGTGACACAGAGGTAACGCTTGATGAAGCAAAATCCATGGGCTTGTCTCCGTGCGGAATTTGCAATCCACCACAGTAGATGTGCATTAGCATTTGTAACCTTTCACAGCAGATGCTCGTTATCTTTGCAGTCCGTATAATTGCCATAAACCCTTGACGATTGCAAAACCGAAAAGTATAATAGAATAGCTAATGAATTCAATATTTTAATATAGATGGAGGAAACCAAATGGCACTGAGCAAAAAGCCGGTCAACGGCATGAAGGATATACTACCTGCAGAGATGGAAATCCGTGATTATGTGACAAGCGTGATCAAGGATACATACAGAAGCTTCGGATTTACACCGATAGAGACACCATGCATGGAGAATATAGCAAATCTCACAAGCAAGCAGGGCGGAGAAAATGAGAAGCTGATCTTCAAGGTAATGAAGAGAGGCGAGAAGCTGAATCTGGAGACAGCAAAGGAAGAATCGGATGTAGTAGACTTTGGAATGCGCTACGACCTTACAGTGCCACTTTCAAGATATTATTCAAACAATGCCAACAACCTGCCATCGCCGTTTAAGGCACTTCAGATGGGCAGTGTGTGGAGAGCAGACAGACCTCAGAGAGGCCGCTACAGACAGTTTACACAGTGTGATATAGATATACTCGGAGAGCCAAGCAATCTGGCAGAGATAGAGCTGATTACAGCAACCACTACCACAATCGGCAGACTCGGCTTCGAGAACTTTGAGATAAGAATCAACGAGAGAAGAATCCTAAAGGCAATGGCTGCTTACAGTGGTTTTGCTGAGGAGGACTACGACAGCGTATTTATCACACTCGATAAGATGGACAAGATAGGAGTGGAAGGCGTTGCAAGTGAGCTTGCACAGGATGGCTACCCACAGGAAAATATTGACAAATATCTTGATCTGTTCAAGCTTTTGGAGCAGACAAGGGATGTCACTGAGGGTGTAAATATACTTTCAGAAAAGCTCGGTGAATATTTAGACGAAGAAGTGGTTACAAATATGACAGAGATAGCTACGGCTGTTAATGCCACAAAGGGAGCAAAGTTTGAGCTCGTATTTGACCCTACACTTGTTCGTGGAATGAGCTACTACACAGGAACTATTTTTGAGATATCAATGCCTGAGCTTGGCGCAGCCTGTGGCGGTGGCGGACGATATGACAAGATGATTGGAAAGTTCACCGGAAATGATGTACCGGCCTGTGGTTTTTCAATCGGTTTTGAGAGAATTATCCTGCTTCTCATGGAGAGCGGCTTCAAGATTCCTGAGAGTCCAAAGAAGGTGGCTTATCTGGTTGAGAAGAAATATCCGGCAGACAAGCTTGTTGATGTCATGAACCAGGCAAAAGACGCAAGAGCAAACGGACAGCAGGTGCTTGTTGTGCGCATGAACAAGAACAAGAAATTCCAGAAGGAGCAGCTTATGAAAGAGGGCTACGAGGAGTTTGTTGAGTTCTTTAACAGATAGGAATCTGATAAGCAGCAGATTAGCTGTGCAGCAGCGGTACCAAACAGATATTAGAATAAATATATAGTAGAAATATAAGGAGCATAAAATGGCAGAATCAATGCAGGGCTTACATAGAAGCCATAGATGTACAGAGGTATCAAATGCCAATATCGGTGAGAAGGTCACCGTGATGGGCTGGGTACAGAAGAGAAGAAATTTAGGAAGTCTCATTTTCGTAGATTTAAGAGACAGAAGCGGAATACTTCAGATAGTATTCGGTGAGGAAAATGTAGGTGCAGAGGGCTTTGAAAAGGCAGGCACCTTAAGAAGTGAGTTCGTCATCGCAGTTGAGGGAACTGTCCAGAAGAGAACAGCTGCTGTCAATGAGAACTTAAAGACAGGTGATATCGAGGTTATCGCTACATCAATCAGAGTGCTTTCAGAGGCACAGACACCTCCATTCCATATTGAGGAGAATTCAAAGACCAGCGAAGACATCAGACTTAAATACCGTTATCTGGATCTTCGCCGCCCTGATATCCAGAGAAATCTCATGCTCAGAAGCAATGTGCTTCGCGTGATGCGTGACTTTATGGCAAACGAGGGATTTTTGGAGATAGAGACACCAATCCTTTGCAAGTCTACACCGGAGGGCGCCAGAGACTATCTCGTGCCAAGCCGTATACACCACGGACATTTTTACGCGCTTCCTCAGTCACCACAGCTCTTTAAGCAGCTTCTTATGGCTTCAGGTTATGACAGATATTTCCAGATTGCACGATGCTTCCGTGACGAGGATCTGCGTGCAGACAGACAGCCTGAGTTTACACAGGCAGATATGGAGCTTTCATTCGTAGATATCGATGATGTAATCGAGGTAAATGAGAGACTGTTAAAGCACCTTTTTAAAGAGGTCATAAATGTGGATGTTGAGATTCCGTTTAAGCGTATGCCTTGGCAGGAGGCTATGGACAGATTTGGTTCTGACAAGCCTGATACACGTTTTGGTATGGAGCTTTGCGATGTTTCAGATGTGGTAAAGGACTGTGGCTTTGGAGTATTCACAGGAGCTCTTGAAAACGGTGGCTCTGTCCGCGGTATCAATGTAGAGGGACAGGCAAAGATGCCTCGTAAGAAGATTGACAAGCTTGTAGAGCACGCAAAGGGCTGTGGAGCAAAGGGACTTGCTTATCTGTGCATCAATGAGGATGGCACATACAAGTCATCATTTGCCAAGTTTATGACAGAAGCTGAGCTTGATGCACTTGTTGCAAAGATGAACGGAAAGCCGGGAGATTTACTCCTTTTCGCAGCAGACAAGAATAAAATCGTATGGAATGTACTTGGAGCACTTCGTCTCATGCTCGGAGCTGAGCTTGGCCTGATTGATGAGAACAAGTACAATTTCCTCTGGGTAACAGAGTTCCCACTCCTTGAGTGGTCTGATGAGGAAAACAGATTTATGGCAATGCATCATCCATTCACTATGCCTATGGAGGAGGACTGGGACAAGATAGACTCAGATCCGGGCGCAGTTCGTGCAAAGGCATATGATATCGTACTCAATGGTACAGAGCTCGGTGGAGGTTCAGTGCGTATCCATCAGGATGACATCCAGGAGAAGATGTTTGAGGTGCTTGGCTTCACAAAGGAGCGTGCACATGAGCAGTTTGGATTCCTGCTTGATGCATTCTCATATGGTGTACCGCCACACGCAGGACTTGCCTTCGGTGTTGACCGTATCTGCATGCATATGCTGCATACAGACAATATCAAGGAGGTTATTGCATTCCCTAAGGTAAAGGATGCTTCGGACCTCATGTCAGAGGCACCCGGAACTGTAGATCCAAAGCAGCTTGAGGAGCTTGGAATAGCTGTAGCTGCAGAGGAAGATGAGGAATAACACTATAATATGAATTTGAAAAAAAATATTTTCAATGCGATTACCATAATACTGCTCGCCGCACTTATTGCGGGGGCAGTATTGCTTAATAACAGGATAAAAAAGCTCGAGACACAGATGTCATACACCTCAGACAACACATCGGTGATACTTTCCGATGTGCAGACCATGCAGGATGATATCAAGTCCACCCTTGAGGAGGAGGCCAGCCTCATAACAGACTGGGATATTTCATTAAAAAGTGCAGACTTTACCGATATGACATACACAGTCTCTGTCTCGGTGGTGCCAAAGGAGTACACAGAGGATACAAAAACCAGTGTATTTTTCGGTACAAACGAGATACCGCTCGAGTTAGACGGCATCAAGTATACGGGTGAGGCCACACTTCCACTGTCTGAGGACTATGCAGGCAATGTGACATTTCTGTTTGTTGATGGAAATAAGAGAAGCACAGAGGTGCTCGATAAGTTTGAAGGTGTGACATCAGTGTTCAAAAATGTAGCATCCGGCATACTTGCCAATAAACCAACCTTTGATAATGGCAGCATAAAGCTTGGCACAGATGTAGATGTAGCAGTCATGGGAAATGATTACTTTGACTTTAACAGTGTGCAGCTCGTGGTTGCAAGCTCAGGAACAGAGCTAAAGACCTACGATATCAGACAGCTGTTGGCAGAAAACGGCACAGATAGTGCAGACTCTGTAGACACAGACTCCATCACATCCGCCTTAAGCCGGAAGGATGATGCCAAAAAAGATGGCTCAAAGAATAACACGGAAAATGATACCTCTGATGCCTCAAAAGAGGACGACGGTAAGCTCCATAGCCTCGAAGGCACAGTCAAAATCGAAGACTTAATCCCTGTCACAGCCGCAAGCAATATCAAAATATATGTCAAAGCAGTATCGGCACAGGGCTACACCTTCACATATGACCTGTTCGAGGGTACCGTAAATCAGGACATCACAGACTTTGAAACCACAGCCGACATATCCGGCGGAGACTACACAGTAACCGACCCGTTCGGCAGCAAATATGAACCATAAGAATATGATATAAAATAAAGCTCATTTCGCATAAGTGAAATGAGCTTTAAATTTAAAAAGTAAAAAGTGCCGGACAAAATTTCACGCCAGTGAAATAAGTCCGGCACTGCCAGAATGCAAGGTAGCAAAGCGCCTCGCTCGTAAACCTGAATTAGCCGGAGAGCATACAGTGTGTTCCGAAGAAAAATGTGAACTGCCGCGGAGTTCCATAAATTAAAGAAGAAAGAAAACATAAATAAAATCGTAACCTGTCCGGATAAAGAACCGCGGCTGACTTCACATTTTTCTGAGGAATATACTGTGTGCTATGCCGGCAGCTTCACAACCTAAAAAGCGAGGTGCCCACCACCAATCATTTGATGAGCTGCGCCTCACCCTTCTTTTTTGCTGAGCGGCAGCGTAAATATAAACTCAGTTCCCACACCCTCGGTGCTTATTACATTTATATTCTCGCCATGCGCCTGCACGATTTCTTTAACTATAGACAGGCCAAGTCCCGTACCGCGCTTATCCTTTCCGCGGGATAAATCACTTTTGTAGAAGCGCTCCCAGATCTTTGAAAGGCTGTCCTTTGGTATACCGATACCGTGATCCTTTACTGATATAAACACCTTTTCATTTCTGATACTCGTCTCAATCTTGATACTCGAATCATTATTTGAAAACTTTACAGCGTTGTCAATCAGGTTGTAAAGAATCTGCTGGATTTTGACCATATCACCGCGCACGAAAAGCTCTTTTCCGGTGAGCAGCAGGTCAAAGCTTAAGCCCTTTTCACTGCATTTACCCTCGAAGGTAAGGATTGTCGTGCGGATCATTGTATTGATGTCAAAATCAGCAATATCCAGGTGTATGCCGTGATGACCGAACTGGTTCAGATCAATAAGACTCTTGGTGAGCTTATTAAGCCTCTCAGTCTCAAAAAGTATGATATTTAAATACTTATCCTGCATCTCAACAGGAATGGTTCCGTCCAGCATGGCCTCCACGTAGCCCTTTATCGAGGTAAGAGGGGAGCGGAAGTCGTGTGACACGTTGGAAACAAACTTGCGCTGATCCTCCTCAAGCGTATCAAGCTCCGTTGCCATGTAGTTGAGTGTGTTTGCCAGATAGCCGATTTCGTCATTGGAATGTACATCAATCTGGGCAGTGAAATCGCCCTTTGCATACTTCTTTGCGGTCTTTGTGATTTTGGAGATAGGACGGTAAATGGAGCGGCTCATCGTGACAAGCATAATAAATGCCACTGCAAAAATGAGAGCTACAGTGTAAAAGGAGATATTCATAAAACCGTTTACACCTGCCGTGATATGGCTCATTGTCTTGTGAATGACTATGTAGCCGATATTCTGGTACGAAACATTTACCGGGGAAAATACGGACAGCATCCTATGTTTGAAGGAGCCGTAAAAATCTCCAATCATATAGTTGTCGCTGCCAAAATCGGTGACATCAAATCCATTTATCACTACAGACTTAGAACTGTCATTTTGGATATCAATGCCTATTGACGGATCATCTGAGTCCATGAGCAGCTCACCGTCAGGGCTGACCACCCATACCTTGGCATCCATATAGTCGGCTACGATTTTCATGTGATTCTGGAAATCGCTTAGCGACATGGATGAACCAAAGTATTCACTGGCATAGTCATCTGCTATGATTGATGCCTCCCTGTAGAGATTGGATGCCTCCTGCTTTTCAATATAGTCTGTGGTGAGATGCTGTGTAAAGGTGCATATAATGAAAAAAGCGATGACACCGTAAATCAGGTAGCTGATTAACAGCTTAGAGTAGATGGTATGCTTCATTATTATTTTACCTCAAACTTGTATCCGATACCCCAGACAGTTGCGATACGCCAGGTTGGCTTGTCCTTGATTTTCTCGCGGAGACGCTTTACATGCACATCGACAGTGCGTGTGTCGCCGACATATTCATAGCCCCATATGTTGTCCAGAAGCTGCTCCCTTGTAAACACCTGATTTGGAGATGAGGCAAGAAAATATAAAAGCTCAAGCTCCTTTGGCGGCATATCAATCTGCTGTCCGTCATAAGTGACAGAGTAGTTCGACAGATTTACAATAAGCCCTGGGTACTCCACACACTTGATATCTACGGAAGCATAGGCCTCCGGCTTTGCAGGCTGGAAGCGTCTGAGCACGGCCTTGACTCTTGCCACAAGCTCCTTTGAGTCAAAGGGCTTGAGTATATAGTCGTCGGCGCCAAGCTCCAGGCCTAAAACCTTGTCAAATACCTCGCCCTTTGCGGAGAGCATGATAATCGGCACATCGGACTTTGCACGTATCTCACGGCATACCTGATAGCCGTCTATGCCCGGAAGCATGAGGTCCAAAAGAAGCATGTTTGGCTTGTAGTGCTCGAACGCGATAAGAGCCTGCTCACCGTCATTTACGATTTTGGTGTCATAGCATTCCTTGGTCAGATATAGAGATATAAGCTCTGCTATATTGTTGTCGTCGTCTACTATCAGTATTTTCTGTTTAACAGCCATTTCTAATCTCCTTCTTAAAAATTATTTATATTCCGTAAAAGTACATTGTCGTTATTTAAAGGTTGCGATGGTTACTCCGGCATCGCCCTCACCAAACTCACCGAGATGGTATTCCGCAATAGTTTTTGTCCTCTTAAGGAGTCCATGCACAGCCTTTCGCAGAGCACCGGTGCCTTTTCCGTGGACAATGCGCACTGATGAAAGATGAGCGATATATGCGTCGTCCAAGTATTTATCTAAGAGAGCAAGTGCCTCATCCGTAGTCTTTCCTATCAGGTTGATTTCTGATGAAACTGACAGCGATTTGCTCATCTTTATCTTGCTTCCGCTGCCGCCGTACTTCTTGGCAGGAGATACATCGTCGTTTAAGAGCACGAGGTCATTAATGTTAACCAGCGAGCGCAGTATACCCATCTGCACATACAAATCGCCCTTGGCGTTTGGCAGAGTGTGGACAGTTCCCTTCAGATTGAGGGAGAGCACAAGCACAGAATCACCGATGCGCAGCTTCTTAGGCGCCTTGTGATTTGCCTTGGCAGTGTTTTTCTTGATGTCTGACAGCTTCTTTTCCTTGTCATTCATCTTGTCACGAAGGGCAGAGCGTTCCTTTTCCATCTGGCTCATAGGAGCCTGTCCCTGTCCGTATTTGTTGAAATTGCGGATGGTTTTGTCGGCGAGCTCCTTTGCATCCTGTAGTATCTTGTAGGCTTCCTCATTTGCCTCACGTAAAATCTTGTCTTTGCTCTTGTCTATGCGCGCATTTTTCTCTTCGAGCTGTTTCTTGAGCTTTTCAATCTCGGCCTTGTAGCTGTTGATTTCAAGCTGTTCCTTTTCGATGGTTTGTCGCTGTGACTCGAGGCTTGCAATCAGATCCTCAAAATCAAGGTCGTTATCATTAATCCTGCTTTTTGCATCCTCGATGATGCTTTCGTCCAGACCAAGCTTTGATGAGATTGCAAATGCGTTACTTTTTCCCGGAATACCGATTAACAGGCGGTAGGTAGGGCTTAAAGTCTCCACATTGAACTCACAGCAGGCATTTTCCACACCGTCTGTGGAAAGCGCATACACCTTCAGCTCGCTGTAGTGTGTGGTGGCCATGGTGATGGCGCCATACTGGTGCAGCCTGTTTAAAATTGAGATGGCAAGTGCCGCACCCTCTGTCGGGTCGGTTCCCGAGCAGAGCTCATCGAACAGGCAAAGGCTTCTGTCGTCAGCTTTTTCAAGAATTTTTACGATATTGGTCATGTGAGACGAGAAGGTACTGAGACTTTGCTCAATACTCTGCTCATCGCCTATATCCGCAAAGACGTCCTCAAAGATGGCGAGCTTTGACCTGTCAGCCGCAGGAATGTGAAGACCTGCCTGACCCATGAGAGTCAAAAGTCCGACAGTCTTTAGTGAAACCGTTTTACCGCCGGTGTTTGGTCCGGTGATGATGAGCTGCTTATAGTCCTCGCCGAGCCGTACATCTATAGGGACCACCTTTTTAGCGTCCAAAAGAGGATGACGGCCCTTTCTGATATTGATATGCCCCTCGGTGTTGAACTCCGGTGCCACACCGTTATATGATTTAGCCAGATTTGCCTTTGCAAAAATGAAGTCAAGCTCTGAAAGAATCTCATAGTCCTGCTCCAAAGCAGCTGCATTCATGGCAACCTTGTCGCTGAGCGCTGCAAGGATTTTTTCAATCTCCTCCTGCTCCTTTATGAAAAGCTCCTTGAGCTCGTTATTCAAATTGACGACAGCCATCGGCTCGATAAAAAGGGTAGAGCCGGTAGATGACTGGTCGTGCATCATGCCGGGTACATTGCCCTTAGCCTCAGCCTTTACAGGCAGACAATATCTGCCGTCGCGCATGGTCACAACCGCATCCTGCAGATATGTCCTCGTTGTGCTGTTGTTCATGAGCTTGGTGAGCTGCGCATGGATTCTGTCGTTCATGCCGCGTATGCTCTTTCTTATCTTAAAAAGCTCAGGACTCGCATCATCGGCAATCTCTTCCTCAGATAAAATGCACCTCTTAATCTCATCGCAGAGTGCAGAAACCGGTTCAATCCCTGCAAACAGACCGGAGAGAGAATCCTGCTTTTCATTGTCCATGGCGTTTCGGCCATAGGCCTTCACGCGCTTTGCAACCTCCAAAAGACTGCAGATGCGAAGAAGCTCGGTCGTATTCAGTGCACCACCGATATCAAGCCTCTTTAGGGAAGCATGTACATTGTGTATGCCAACGAAGGACACTCCGCTGTCCTTGTACAGGCGGCTTAGTGCATCGGCAGTGGTGGTCTGCAGATGTCTGATTTCGTATAAATCGGTGATAGGCTCAAGCGAAAGACACCTTTTCTTTGTCTCATCACATGCTGCGTAGCTGCTTAGCATGGTGAGGATTTTGTTATATTCCAATGTTTTGTAAACTTTTTTATTCATTTCTATATCCTTATATTTCGGTAGTTGAATATTAAATTCATATTTACTGTATAGCTTATCATATTATAGCTGAAAATCTTCAAAAAAACCATAATAAATATGTATTAAATGATAATTACAAGATGATAACATAAAGTTTAATACATAACGAACCAGTTTGTTAAACGAGCCAAAAAGTAAGGGCTTGCAGCAGTCCGGCGGGTACATGCCACAAGCCCGTACTCAAAAAATATGGTTGCAACGCAATATAATTCAGAATATAATGTAAGATAGTAACTAAAGACATCTAATCAGGGTGACAATATGGAGCAATTTATCAGAGAAAAGATAAAGGATAAACCGCTGAATAAAAAAAGACTTGCAAAAAAAGCAGGCACAGCAGCACTCTGCGGAGTGGCATTTGCAGTGGCTGCAAGCATTGTTTTTGCTATATTTCTGCCGGTTATCAACAGACAATCAAAAAAAGCTTCAGATGGTAAAAATAATAATGATGTGCAGACAGCCACACAGCAGTCAGGCATAGATGACAGCAGTGATGCATATAGTGAAAATGGTACACAAAGCACAGAGTCCGGCACTTCTTCGGAGCCGTCTTCGCAGACCTATCAGCCTACACTCGCAGATTATCAGGCAGTGCAGAACCAGCTCTACAGCGTGGGCGCTTCGGCCTCGAAATTTGTAGTAGGAGTCACGGGTGTGACAGATGCCACCGATATTTTCAACAATTCCTATGAGACCGAGGGTCAGGGAGTGGGAGTGATACTGAGGGACAATGGAAAGCAGCTAATCATTCTGACAGAGAAAAATGTAGTGGATAAGGCGGATAAGCTTAGTGTAACCTTTGTAAACGACATGATGGCTGATGCTGCGCTGGTCAAGTATGACAGCAATACGGGTATAGCAATCATTTCCGTGGATAAGTCACTTCTGGACAACGCCACAATAGGGGCTATAGCGGTTGCGGAGCTTGGTAATTCAAATATTGTTTCAAGAGGAGCATCTGTCATTGCACTTGAGGCAAACTATGCCATTCTCACAGGTCTTGTAACGTCAACAGCCAACGAGCTGTCGGCGCAGGACAACAATTACTCGGTGCTCACCACAGATATCGCAAGCAACAAGTTGCAGAGCGGTATACTGATTAATACAGATGGTCAGGTCATAGGGCTTTCGCTGCAGGATTTCAATCCGGCTGAGGAAAACAATACGCTCACGGCTGTCAGCATAAGCGACCTGTCACCTGTCATTGAAAAGCTCGAGAGCGGCGCAGATGTGCCGTACATAGGCATCACCTGTACTACAGTTACAGAAAAAATAGCAAACAGATATAACATCCCAAAGGGTGTTTATATAAAGCAGGTTACCATGGATTCACCGGCATTTGTCTCGGGGCTTCAAAGCGGAGATGTGATAGTTGCGGTAAACAATACAGAGGTGTCGAATGTGTCCGCGTACAACACACAGCTTATGAAGCAAAAGCCTGAGGATACCTGCAATCTGAAAGTAAAGAGAAAAGGAAGCAACGGCTACACGGAGATTACCTGTCAGGTGAAAATCGGAGTGATGAATTAGCCGAAATAGGAGGATATATGAAGTATATTTCAACTCTCCGCGAGGGAGAGAGAATCAATGAGATTTTTTTATGCAAGAGCAAGCAGACTGCCATGACCAAAAGCGGAAAGCCTTATGACAATGTTATCCTGCAGGATAAGACAGGCACGCTGGATGCCAAGATATGGGATGTGGGCTCAGTAGGTATTGAGGAATTTGATGCAATGGATTACATAGCCATAACCGGTGATATCACAAGCTTTCAGGGCAATTTGCAGTGCTCCATAAAGCGTGCGAGAAAGGTAAACGAGGGAGAATATGACCCTGCGGATTATCTGCCGGTCAGCGATAAGGATGTCGAGGTCATGTATAAGGAGCTCATGGGCTTTATCGGCTCTGTAAAGAATCAGTACCTGTCACAGCTCTTACATAGCTTTTTTGACAATAAGGAGTTTGAGCGCCGTTTCAAGTTCCATTCAGCCGCAAAGAGCGTGCACCACGGCTTTGTAGGAGGTCTTTTGGAGCATACACTCGGTGTGACGAAGAACTGTGATTATTTTGCAAAAATGTATCCGGTTTTAAACCGTGACCTGCTTCTTACAGCAGCTATTTTCCATGATATCGGAAAATTAAAGGAGCTTTCTACTTTCCCGGAGAATGACTATACAGACGCAGGCCAGCTCCTCGGACATATCATGATTGGTGCAGAGTGGGTAGGCGATGCGATTAAGAGCATCAACGGCTTCCCGGTAGTGCTCGCAAACGAGCTGAAGCACTGCATACTTGCCCACCACGGCGAGCTTGAGTTTGGCTCTCCTAAAAAGCCGGCACTTGTCGAGGCACTTGCACTTAGCTTTGCAGACAACATAGATGCCAAGATGGAGACCTTCAGGGAGCTGCTTGTAAATGTGCCTGAAAACGATACAAAGTGGCAGGGCTACAACAGATTTATGGAGACAAATTTCCGCAGAACAAGTGTGTAAAAAGGCGGACAATATTAAATATAGCTATGGTGTGATTTTTGGTGTGAAAGCTTGCACCGGATACAAACATTATAAAGAGTAATTATATATAAAATAAAGAAGAGAAAAGCATGAAAAAAAATGACATATTTGAACTTGAAATAACAGATATGGGAACAGATGGCGAGGGTATCGGACATTATGATGGCATGACCTTTTTCGTAAAGGATGCACTGATTGGTGACGTCATAACAGCCCGCGCAACAAAATTAAAGAAAAACTATGGCTACGCAAGAGTGGAAGAGATTAAGACCCCTTCCACTTTTCGCGTTGAGCCGCAATGTGAGCTGCACAAGAGGTGTGGCGGCTGCCAGATACAGGCGCTTTCCTATGAAAAGCAGCTTGAATTTAAAAATAATAAGGTGCGCAACAATCTCATGCGTATAGGTGGATTTTCCGAGGCAAAGCTGGACAGTAAAATGCAGCCGCCTGTTGGCGCAGACAATCCATACCGCTACCGCAACAAGGCACAGTTTCCGGTGGGATATGACAGGGATGGCAATATAGTGACAGGCTTTTATGCATCGCGAAGCCACAATATCATCCCGGTTGAGGACTGCAGGCTTGGGGTGCCGCAAAACAAAGAGATACTCGACATCATAAAGGAATGGATGAATGAGTGCGGCATCACACCGTATGACGAGAACACACACAAAGGGCTCGTGCGCCATGTGCTTATCAGATATGGTTTTACATCAAAGCAGATTATGGTGTGTCTTGTGATAAATGCAGATGAGCTGGAGCCTGAACACCTAGCAGCGGATACACTGTGCGAAAGACTCTCAAAAATCGATGGAATGACTTCGATTTCCTACAATATCAATAAGGAAAACACAAATGTCATCCTCGGCAAAAAGACGGTCTGCATATGGGGCAGACCATATATTGAGGACACCATCCATCTGCTTTCTTACCCTGATTTCACACCACAGGGGACAGGCATCACATATCAGATTTCGCCACAGTCGTTCTATCAGGTAAACCCGAAGCAGACAGAAAAGCTCTACAGCACGGCACTTGCATTTGCAGGGCTCACAGGAAATGAAAATGTCTGGGATCTCTACTGCGGTATCGGTACCATATCGCTCTTTTTGTCACAGAAGGCAAAGCAGGTGTACGGAGTGGAAATAGTGCCTCAGGCAATCGAGGATGCCAAAAACAATGCGAAGCTCAATGGCATCACAAATGCACAGTTTTTCGTAGGAAAGGCTGAGGAGGTGCTGCCACAGTTTTATGAGAATGCAAAGAAAACTGAGAAAATCACTGATGATACAGCATCCACCGGACGTACAGATATGCTTCGCCCGGATGTGATAGTCGTTGACCCTCCAAGAAAGGGCTGTGATGAGAAGTGCCTGGACACAATGCTTGCGATGTCACCGGAGAGGATTGTATATGTGAGCTGCGATTCGGCAACATTGGCAAGGGATTTGAAGATACTCTGTGAAGAGAAGTATGAACTCATGAAGTGGCAGGCATTTGATCAGTTTTCTCATACGACGCATGTAGAAAGTATTTGCCTCCTCGAGCGGGTGAGCAACTGAAAAATATTGATATGAACTAAGTAAATTTATAGACATTTTCTTATCGTAAAGCTATAATATTAAAATCATATAGAACAGATAGACATTGATTTTAGAAAGTGATACAAATGAAAAAGCTAAAAAAGAGATTCATTGTTCCGGCAGTGGTATTTATATTGGGTATGTGTGCGTTAATCGGCGCTATATATGTAGTCGGCGAGAGTCAGAAACAGCAGAACAGGACAAATGCAAAGCTCAATGCGATGACATATACGGAGCGTATATATGGCGAGCTTATGGAGGGAATAGGAG
>OKTJ01000931.1_pt1 | contig 15100 bp, 15 predicted proteins | sample 1606201 | NCBI WGS metagenome assembly OKTJ01 (sample SAMEA3879536, study PRJEB24766) | human gut metagenome | biome: human-associated habitat; feature: feces | place: USA | collected 1985/1987 | reverse complement strand
TAATGAAATATACGTATAGAATTTAATTTAAAATAGATGAATCCACAGAGGGTACTTGATATTAGAATATTCGACAATTACAATACGAATGGGTTACTACAATTATCTGATGCTATTAAAAAGTTATGCTATTAATTTCTATTTAATTCTTACATTGAGTGCTACCCTCATTGTGGATGTGTTTACATTGTTAAGGCTGGATATGACATTGAATCGGATATATTCGAATTTTGCAATACAATAACAGATTCTATGAATATGTGCGATTATGAATTAAATTTAATATCTAATTTTGAAGAACAATCCGCACGTTTTTTTTTTAATGATGTATATAAATTTTAGTAAAATTGACACTTAGCTATGAAGAAAAACATATGGCTAAGTTTTTTTTTAATGTAAAGTATTGCAATTATAAATTATATTTATGCTATACTTATATGCGCAAAAGATACATTGGAATAATTGTTATATAGTAATTAATTTCATTGTAATGTTTTCTATAAAAAAAGGGAGGGTATTATGAATTCAAGAATGAATCAAGTTGACATTCTAGAAGAAGAAACTATTGATTTATCAGAATTGTTTCTTTCGGTTTTAAAATATTTTAAATTGATTATTGTTTTATGTTTATTATTTGCCTGTTGTGGGTTCTTTGGAACCAAATTATTGATTGCTCCAACGTATACGGCTAGTACTTCAATTTATTTAACACCTCAGATTAGTGAGAGTGGATCATTGGATTATAATTCACAAATGGCCAATAGTAAGTTGGTTACGAATGCGGTGAATTTATTAACTCAAAATAACATTATGTCTGAGGTAGCCAAGGATGTTGGATTAGAGAGTGCTGATAGTGTAAAAAAACTGGTTAGTGTAACGAATGAATCAAACACAGAAATTATCACAATTTCAGCTACAACTACAGATCCTAAATTATCTAAGGATATCGCTAATGATACGGTAAGTACTTTTGTTCGCACTATGCAGAAGAATTTGAATGTTCGTAATATTGAAGTAGTTGATAAGGCTAAGTTGTCTTATATTCCTAGTGGACCGAATGTGAAGAAGAATACATTACTTGCTACTATGATAGGTTTTGTATTAGGTTGTGGTTATGCAACGTTGAGATTCTTATTTGATAATCGTTTACGTACGAAGGAAGAGGCAGAAAAATATTTGGGTATTCCAGTATTCTGCGAGATTCCTGAACTATAATGGCTAAGTATATTGATTTGCATTCTCATATTGCTTGGGGTATTGATGATGGTATGCCAAGTGTTGAGGATGCCATTAGTTCATTAGAATCTGCTAAGAAGGATGGTATTGTAGGTATATGTAGTACACCTCATTTTATTCCTGGTCAATTAGATGTTCATATCTATAATGAAATGGTAACTCGTCAATTAGAATTAAGAAAGATGAGTCCTATCCCTATTTATTTTGGTGGGGAAGTTATGATGAATAGTGAATTTATTGATGGATTAGAATTAGATTTATATCCTACTTTAAATAGTAGTAAATACATGTTAGTAGAATACAATGTTCTTCGTGATATTCATTCGATTGATTATAGAGATGAATGTTTATATGAATTGAAGATGAAGGGGTTTATTCCAGTACTGGCTCATATTGAAAGATATTTCCATGATGGATTAGATTATGACATTATTGATCATTGGGTAGATGTGGGTTGTGTTTTACAGTTAAATCGTACTTCGATTCTTGGTGTGAATGGAAAGAAAATCCAAGCGAATGCATTAGAATTATTAGACAATGGATATTGTGATGTGATTTGTACAGATACGCATAGAGTGAGTGGAAATAGAATTGAAAAATTGAGTGATGTGTATTCTGTAGTATCAAAACGTATTGGGCAAGGCAATGCGGATATCTTATTTTATGAGAATCCTAAGTTATTACTGAGTAATAAAGCAATATTAAATATTGAGGTTGTAAAGAAAAAGAAACTGTTTGGTTTCTTTGGGAGATAGAAATGGCAAGAAAGAAAAGAAATCAATTTGATGTGGATGAAATCTATCGTGGATTACGTACAAATATTGAATTTAGTCAGATGGATGATGCAATTCAAGTAATCAACGTAGTGAGTACAATTCCGAATGAAGGTAAGAGTACTATAGCTTGTAACTTAGCTCGTATTATGGCTGCTAAATATAAAAATGTGTTATTAATTGACTGTGATTTAAGAAATGCTTCAGTTCATAAAACATTACAAATTTCAAATCGTTTTGGATTAACAAACATTATTTCTGAATTTAGAGAAGGTACAAGCATTCATTCTTATGAAGGTGTACAACAAGTACAATATGATGGAGGATATGCACTATCAATCATTACTGCAGGTCATAGAGTGCCAAATCCTAGTGAAGTATTAGGATCTAAAAGATTAGCTAAATTCTTAAATCAGGCACGTCAAGAATTTGGATATATTATTATTGACTGTCCACCAATGGCAGTCGCATCTGACGCTATTCCATTATGTAATGTAAGTGATGGAGTGTTATATGTAGTTGATTCAAAAAGTTCGGATAAGCGTAAAGTTAAAGCAGCCATTAATGATGTTGAAAGAAATGGTGGTCACGTCATGGGTGTTGTATTAAACAAAGTAGAATCAGCAAGTGACAGTAATTATGGATATGGAGGAGAAGACAATGGTAAAAAGAAGAAATAGTTTCATTATCTTAGCTTCAACTCTATTATTAACTGGATGTGGAAATAGTGAATTAGAAATCACTCAAAATGATATTCTAGAAGTGGCAAGAGATGATGCAAATGCTACAAAAAAAGAATGTTCGAATGTTTCTGTTGAAGAAGAAAAGAAATATTATACTGTAAGCTTTGATACAACTACTGGATTTTATGAGTATAAGATTGGTAAAGATGGTATTATACGAGAAAGAAATTATAAAAGAAGTAATAGTGAAGATGTTTCTACGACTGCACCTATAGAAGAGAAGAAGGAAGAAACTAAAAAAGAAGAATCAACTTCTTTTGATGAAAATCAACAACAAGCAATCAATGCAGTTCTTGCCAATGCAGGTCTAGGACAAGAAGATGTAACAGATATTGGTTGTACTTTAGATGAAGCTACACAACAATATACAGTTACATTTAATTTCCAAGGTACGAATAATACTTCAACAGTTGATGCGCAAAGTTTTGCCGTATTATCAACTATTATGGGTTAATTTATTTAATAAGAAAAGGATACTTTATGATTAACGCTTACATAAAGATTTGTCCTTTTCTTTTTTTTTTAGTATAATAAGTAGGTCATATGGAGTTGATGATTTAATGTCAAAAATAGGAAGTTTAAAAATAACAATTGAATTTGTTTTTTTTATGTTTATTATACAGTTTTCTGGATATAGTTTAGAGACTTGTTGTAAGTTATGTATATTATATTTTTTAATGCAAATACTGATTGGAAGATATCAAGGAAAAGTTTTATTAATGTATGATGAAATTCGTTTGATTATATTAAGTCATATAGGCTTCTTTATTGGAAGTTTTCTTGTTTTCCCAATTAGTACTTGGACTATAAAGAAATTCTTTGGGTTTGTATTATTAACTTGTGTTTTATTTGTATTTGCAGGATGTAATTCTAGATATTCTCATAAAATATTTAGAAAGTGGTTTAAACACAATACTTTAATTGTAGGTATTGGACATACAGCAGAAAAATTAGAGTATGTATGTAGAGGAAATGGATATTCTTTATTAGATGTAATTGGTTTTGTGAATTGTAATAAATCAAATCGAGTTAAGTATATTCAGCAGGAACAAGTAGTAGATGTGAATAAAACGTTTGATTTAGATTCAATTTGTTCAGTAATCAAAGAAAAAAATATTGATACTGTATTGATTGCGATTCCTGAGATGGATAGTGAAGATTTAAATGCTGTGTTTGAAGTGTTTAAAAATAAAGTCGATGTTATTAAATATTTACCACTAGTAAATGGCTTAGTAACTTTTGATACAAAGGTTGAAGATTTTGATGGAATCTTAATGATTTCTAATTCTCGTGGCTTAGAACATTTCTTATCTTATGCATTAAAACGTATTATGGACATTTGTGCTGGATTATGTGGTTTATTATTATTAATACCATTGACAATCTTTGTCTTTATTAAAAACCGTAAAGAAGGAGATAAAGGTCCTATTTTCTTTACACAGAATCGTATTGGTAAGAATGGTAAAGAATTCAAAATGTTTAAATATCGCACTATGGTAATTGGTGCTGATAAGATTCTAGAAGAGTTAATGGAAAAAGATCCAGTCATTCGAGAAGAATACACAAAGAATAAAAAATTAGTGAATGATCCGCGTATCACAAGTGCTGGTAAGTTTTTACGTGAAAAGAGCTTAGATGAGTTTCCACAATTCATTAATGTGTTATTAGGTCAAATGTCTTTAATTGGCCCACGTCCATATTTGCCTAAAGAAAGACCGGATATGGGTGACTATTATTATGATGTTATCGCATGTAAACCTGGTATTACGGGTATGTGGCAAAGTCATGGAAGGAGTGATGTTGATTTTGAACATCGTTTATTGTTGGATGAATATTATTATAGAAACTGGTCATTCTGGTTGGATGTGACATTGTTATTTAAAACTATTAAACAAGTGCTATATGGTAGAGGAGCAGTATAGAAAGGAAATAATTTATGAATAACGATTATATGAATGATGAAATGGAAATTGATTTGATAGAGCTATTGAAGGATTTAATTAAAAACATTAAGTTTATTATAACTATAACTCTTGTGTGTGGAGTGGTTGTGTTTGGCGTTTCACAATTCATTTTACCTAAAAGTTATACATCAAGTACAGATATTACAATTGTACCGGCAGAAACTTCTTTGGATTATACTTCTTATTTAACTGGGAGTAAGGTGCTAGATAAAGTGAGTAATGCGGTTGGTGTTGAAAGCTCAGGGTTAGTAGAGAGTATTGAAGTAACAAGAGATTCAAATAATACGTATAATTACAATATTAAGGCTACTACAAACAATCCTAAATTATCGTATCGTATTGTCAAAAATGTTGTAAACGAATTTAAAAAGTTAATGGTGTCTGAATTAAACTTAAGTAGTGTAACTACAATGAATGAGCCACAAATCAATACTACACCAGTGAGTCCGAATGTTAAAAAGAATACTTTGATTGGAACTTTCGTTGGTTTAGTAGGTAGTATGGGTATAGTTGTTTTACGTTTCTTATTCGATAAACATTTAAGAAATGCGGAGGAAGCTGAAATGTTTTTAGGGGTAGATGTTTTAGCTGAAATACCATTGAAGAAATAGGAGAAAATAATGGAACATAATATATCGAGTAGTTCAGCATATCGAAAACTACGTACTAATATTGAATATAATGAAAAACATCCACATATTCATAGTGTATGTTTAACTGGTGTAGAGCATGGAGCAGGGGCTACAACGGTTTCAATTAATTTGGCATATTGTTTTGTGGCAAACACACCAAAAGTGTTATTGTTGGATTGTAATATAAAGGATCCACACATTCATGAATGTTTTAATATAAAAAATGATTTTGGATTAACAGATATTTTAGAGGATAATGATTATACAAATTATTTGAAATACGCTAAAGTAATTAAAGATAGCTATTCAGACAATGAATTACATATTATTACAGCGGGTAATGAGAGAAAACATCCGATTGACTTATTGAGTGGTCAAAGCTTTAAGAAATTTATGCAGTTAATGAAATCTGAATATGATTTTATTATTGTGGATTGTCCTAATTTAGAAAGTTGCAGTGATGTAATTCCAGTAAGTCATTTGGTGGATGGAACAATACTTGTTGTATCATTACCTGAAACAGATAAAAATATGGCTAAAAAGTCTATAGAACGTTTAAAAAGAAATGGTGCTGAAGTATTAGGTACTGTATTAAATAAAGTGGAATAGGCATATATCCTATTCCTTTTTTTGTAAATATAATTATTTTGTAGTAAAATAAATGGGCATGAGGAGATTTTTGTTATGAAAAAAAATAAGAAACAAAATAAAGTAGGTAAGGTATTTGGAATTATTTTCTCTATCTTACTGGTTGCTGCAACAATGTATTTGTTGTTTAACATTATTAAATTGAATGTGTTGCCTACAAAACTATTGTTTTTAATGACAATTGTATTTGTATTACTAGATTTGATTTTTATCTTGTTGTTGTGTTTTTCAACTAAAGGATTTGTATCTAAATTGATTTGTATTATTTTTACTATTGCACTTTCATTAGGATCTTGTTTAGGTGGCTTCTATTTATCAAAAACAGGTGGATTGCTTTCTAATATTACTAACGTTGCTAAACATTCTAAAAATACAGTAAGTGTAATTGTTAAACAATCAAGTGATATGAAAAAGAAAACAGATCTTGCAGGACATAGTGTGGGTATTTTAGCGAATATCAACACACAAGGTTCTAAAAAGATTTTAAAAGAACTAAATAAATCGGGTATTCAGATGGAAAAAAGAGAATATGGCAGTTTAACTGAAATGCTAGAATCTTTCTATAATGGAGAAGTAGATTCAATTGTTATTAATGAATCAAGTCGTAGTCAAATTACAGATATTGATGCATATAAAGATTTTGACAACAATACGCGTGTTGTATACCAAACTTCATATAAAGTAGAAAATACAGATAAGGCCAATGCAGTAAGTAATATTACGACAACACCATTTAATGTGTTGATTTCTGGATCAGATACTCGTGGTGGATTTGATGAAAATGGTCGTAGTGATGTAATTATGGTGGCTACTGTAAATCCTAAAACCGGAACAATTTTATTAACATCTATTCCACGTGACTTCTATGTAACGACGGCTTGTGATGCTGGTGATGGATGTCAACAAGGTGCATTAGATAAGATTACGCATACGGGTATTCATGGTACTAACACAACTAAGCGTACAGTTGAACAATTATTAGGTATTGAAATTAACTACACATTTAAAGTAGGTTTCGATACAGTAACAGATATTGTTGACGCAGTTGGTGGTATTGATGTAAATGTTGAACCAGGCTATGAATGCAATAACTTCTTACATGCTCCTGGACTAAGTGTACATGCAGGTGTGAACCACTTAAATGGTGAACAAGCATTAGGATATGCTCGTGAGCGTTATGCATATAGTGAAGGGGATCGTCAGCGTACAAAGAATCAACAACAGGTTCTAATGGGTATTGTTGATAAGGTTACAAGTCCAGCAATTGTGACTAACTATGCTCAAATCATGGATAGTATGGCAAATACATTCTCAACAACTATGTCAAATGATGAAATTTCATCATTGATTAAATATCAATTAAATAAGAATCCAAAATGGAAAATGGAACAATATATGGTAAATGGTACTGGGGATACATTAATGTGTGCTGAACTTGGTGATGCTGCTTATGTAATGGTTCCAGATCAAAGCACAGTAACAACGGCTAAGAATAAGATCAATGCAGTTCTTGCTGGTAAATCAGCGGATGATGTAGAGTAAGGGTATATTCCTTGCTCTTTTTTTGTTTTGTGGGTGTATAATTTCATTGTGAGGTGTTGTTTATTATGGAAACTAAAGATTATATACAAAATAGAATTAATACGAATATTCGTAAGTTTGAAGAACTAAGCAAGAAGTATCATAGATGTCATATAGGATTGCTTGTTTCTACTTTTAGTTGTTTTACTGGTGTTCTTATCTTGGATGTAATTTATTTGATTGTTCCAGTTGTTTGGTTAATACTTACTTCATGTGTCTTGGTATTAGCTGGATTATTTTTATTATTCTTTGATGTATTGAATGACTATTCTTCGAAGTCATTGGAAAATAAGTATAAGGCTAATTTATTAAACTATGAAAAGAACTTATATGAAGCAAAACAGAGTGGATTTAAAGGCTTTGCATTTCGATGTGAAAGGTTCATGTAATCTCTTGCTCTCTGTGTGAATTTGCCAACTCATGGTCATTTATTATATAATATGTAATTGTGAGCTGCAAAAGAGTTTATAGGAGATTTTAATATGTCTAAAAAGGATGTAAAACTTTCACAGAATGTTAAGAAGAAAAAGAAGAAAAATAAGCGGCGCTTAGCTAAATTAATGACTGTGTTTATATTTGCTGCATTGGCATTACTTATTTTTCAAATGATATATTTAGATTTATTACCGATGAAATTAATTATATTAATTTCTGCAGTGTTGCTAATTATATCTTTAATTATTACGTTAATAATGAATTTTAAAGTTAAAAAGTTTCTTCCACGTTTACTGGTTGGATTAATATCTTTTTGTATGTGCTTAGGATTAGCGTATGGAAATTACTTTGTTTATAAAACGAAGGATACTTTTGAAGTAGTAACTAGCATAGCTGATAAAAAAGCTATCACTACTTCAATAATAGCTATGAAAACTTCAGATATAAAAAAAGAAACTGATTTAAAAAATAAAAAAATAGGGACTATTTCAGGCATGGATTCTGAAGCAACTGAAAGAACTTTAAAAGCACTATCAAAAGAAAATGTAAAGTATTCTACAAAGAATTATGGTAATTTAGATGACTTGGTTAATGCATTATATGATGGTAGTGTTGATGCGATTTGTTTGAATGAAAAGTATCGTGATATTCTTCATGAAACGGATGAATATTTTACTTTTAACACAGAAACGAAAGTAGCTTATCAAAATGTTCATTATGTGGAAAGGGAAGCTACAGATAATGAAAGTGATCCAGTAAATGATATCACAAAAGATGCGTTTACTATTTTAGTAAGTGGTAATGATTCATATGGAAGTTTACAGGATGCAAATACTCGTAGTGATGCGAATATGTTGTTGACGGTAAATCCTAAAACGGGAACTATATTAATGACAAGTATTCCTCGTGATTATTATGTTGATCTTATTTGTCCTGGTGACGGAGAAATGGCTTGTCCTGAGGGAAGCAAGGATAAGTTAACTCATTCTGGATTATTAGGCATCAAGAGTACAGAAAAATCCATAGAAAATGCATTGGGTATTAAAATTAATTATAATATTCGAATTAATTTTTCTAGTGTTGTGAATTTAGTTGATGCCTTGGATGGTATTGATTTGGATATTAAAGAAGGCGAACAATGTGATATTTTATATGCGAATATGCAGCCTGGTTTAAGTGTCGGTAAGCATCATGTGGATGGTGAAACAGCACTTGCATTTGCACGTGAAAGACATGCATATGTTAATGGTGATAATCAACGTGTAAAGAATCAGCAGAAGGTGTTTAAGGCTATATTCAAACGTATTGTGTCTCCTAAGATGATTACTAACTATGGAAAGTTCATGGATGCTTTGGCTGTAGCATTTGATACGAATATTTCAGGGGATGAAATTAGTGATTTCATTAAATATGAATTGAATAATATGCCTAAATGGAAATTTGAATCATATACGATTTATGGGGAATCGGCAAATGATTTCTGTTATGAGGCACAGTCGTATGCTTCAGTAACTTATCAAAATGATTTAATGAACGAAATTGCACGAAATAAAATTAAGGCAGTTTTAAAAGGTAAAAGTTCGAATACTGTTGAAGATACTTCGGGGTATTCACAAGAACCGAGTGCAGATAACGTAATTCATCAAACTGATGAGGCTGATTCTTATGATGATTCAGAGTATTATGATCCATCTCAGACTTATGATTATGAAAACCAATATTCAGATGAGAATTATGACAATAGTCAAGATGATTTGTACTCAAATGGGGAGATAGACTATAGTGAAGAACCATCTTATGATAATTATGGTGAAGGGCAATAAGGAGGAAAAATGAAAAATAAAGGTATTTATAAAATTATTTCTTTAATACTTTCCATTGTTATGGTGGTGTTTGCTGTATTAATTGTTCTTCAATTATTAAAGATGGATATTTTGCCACATAACTTGTTTATTCCAGTTATATTAATTTTTGTGTTAGTTAGTTTGATACTAATCTTATGGATTAACTTTATGGCACATGGAACTGTTAGCCGTGTGTTCGCAATGATTTTTGTACTCTTATATACAGTGTCTATGGGAATTGGAAATTATTATGTATATAAGACAGATGGCTTTATGCAAAAGGTCACTGACCATAAAGTAGGGGATGTTAAGAATACTGTATCTATCATTGTGCGTGAGGATAGTAAATTCAAAGATTTATCTTCATTAAAAGGAAAAAAAGTTGGTAGATTAAATAATGTGGATAAGGTTGGAACAGGCAAATTATTAAAAGCTATAAAAAAAGAGAAGGGTGATGATTATTTCAATATAAAGAAATATGATGGTGCTCTTAGTGAAGTAGAAGCTTTATATAATGGTGAAATTGATGCGATGATTTTAAACGAATCGTATCGTGGTAATATTACAAGTGTTGAAGAATATGAACATTTCTCAACAGAAACACGTGTTATTTATTCAACGACTTATTATACAACTAAGAAGAATGATTCTTTAGTTGTATCAGATATTACTAAAAATCCATTTACTATTTTAATTAGTGGTAATGATACAACTGGTGATGTTAGTGAATTAAGTCGTAGTGATGTGAATATGCTTGTTACTATAAATCCAAAAACTTCAACAATTTTATTGACAAGTATGTCTCGTGATACATATGTTGAAACGGTTTGTGATGCTGATGGTGATGTTGCATGTCCAAATGGTCAAATGGATAAAATTACACATACGGGTATTTACGGTTTGAATACAACTAGAGAAACCATTGAAAACTTTTATGATTTAAAAGTTAATTATTCTTACCGCGTTAACTTTACGAGTGTAATTGATGTTGTAGATGCATTAGATGGAATTGATTTAAATGTTGAAGAAGGGGAGCAATGTGATTTGTTCTGGGCTAACATGAAGCCAGGTCTTCCTGTAGGACAACATCATGTGGATGGCGAAACTGCTCTTGCATTTGCTCGTGAGAGAAAAGCTTATGTAGATGGTGATTATCAGCGTGTGCGTAATCAACAAAAAGTTTTACAAGCTATTATTAATCGGGCTATTAGTAGTAGTGTATTAGTTAATTACACAAGCTTCATTAATTCGTTACAAAGTGCATTTGAAACAAATATGACTTATGATGAAATTACGGATTTAATTAAATATGAGTTACAGACAAAACCTGAATGGAAGTTTGAAACATATCAAATCTCAGGTATTGGTGATGAATTGATGTGTGCATCTTTAGGTCAATCTGCAAGTGTTCAAATTCCGGATTTAAATACTGTTCGAATTGCTAGAGAAAAAATTCAAGCTGTAATGGATGGTAAATCAAGCTATGATGTTGCTGAAGATGGTGCTCCTGAATATAGCTATTATCCAAGTCAAGTTACTACGGATTATCTAGATACGGAAACTGAAACGGTTGATAATGAAGTGAATTCAGATCAAATAGAGCAAGATCAAGAAACATATGATCCTGAAGCTGGATATGATTCAGAAGCTGGATATGATGCAGAAGACAATACAACTGAAGGATAGTACAAAGGGCCTTTAAGGCTCTTTTTACTTTTTATAAGAATTCAGTTATAATAAACGTATTGTAAAAGAGGTTTTATTATGAACAGTTTATACAAATCAAATATATATCAAAGATATAGAGGTCTAATGATTTCTTTAATTGATGTTTTGATCGTATTTTTCGCATATATTGTAGCATTTTTAATTCAGAATAATTTTCTTATTGCAGGACGAGTTATTACATTAACGAAGTTATTAGGATTAGGTTTATTCTTTTTATTAGCTTTGCACTTTATTGTTTTACGATTATTTAAAACACAAATGTCGCTGTGGACATATACAGGTCCCAATGAAATTATTCGGACATTCTTAAGTTGTGTAGCATGCTTTCTTGTAATGTCATACTTTGTTTTGAAAGTTCATTTATTCAACATTGAGTTAATCGCACTTTCTGAATTATTGTGCTTTGTTTTTTTACTAGGTGCAAGAATGTTGTACCGTATGGTAAGACGTTACATTATGGACTTAGAACGAGTAGACAATTGTTTGATTGTGGGTGCTGGTAATGGTGGATATTTATTGATGAATGAAATATATCATAATATGGCCTATCCATACAATGTGATTGGTTTCTTGGATGACTTTAAGAAAAAGGGGACTATGCTGAGTGGTAAACCAGTACTTGGAACTATTTCTGAAGTAGAGCGTATTTGTCAAGAGAACAATGTTCGTTGTATCTTTATTACCATTTCTTCTGTAAGTGACGAAAGAAAACAAGAAATCTTAGATTTATGTACATCCACTTCTATTCCTACAAAAATTATGCGTATTTTTGTTGGAAATGATGAGAGTAATCATATTTCATTTGAAGATATTGATATAAAGGATTTATTAAACCGTCCTAGCATTGACTTAAAAGTCGATCAGATTGGTTCTTATCTTACGAATAAAGTGGTTTGTGTTACCGGAGCCGGTGGATCTATTGGTTCTGAATTGTGTCGTCAAATCATTCATTTTAATCCTTCTAAATTGATTATGGTGGACATAAATGAAAATGCACTATATATGCTTAAACAAGAATTCTTAGTTATGAAACGAAAGAAACTAATGAATGATTCAATTCAACTAGAATCTTTAATTGTTTCCATTCGTGAAAGAGAAGAAATCTATAAGCTTATGAGAAACTATAAGCCGGATGTCGTTTATCATGCAGCAGCACATAAACATGTACCTTTAATGGAAGACCGTCCTACAGAAGCTATTAGAAATAATATCTTTGGAACGAAGAATGTGATTGATGCTTGTTGCGACTGTGGTATATCTCGTTTTATTATGATTTCAACAGACAAGGCTGTAAATCCAACAAACGTAATGGGTGCTACTAAGCGTATGACAGAAATGTATATGCAATCAAGAAATACTAAGGGTGGTATTCATATGGCGGCTGTACGCTTTGGTAATGTATTAGGATCCAATGGTTCTGTTATTCCAATCTTTAAAGAACAAATTAAAAATGGCGGTCCAGTCACCGTAACACACAAAGACATTAAGCGTTACTTTATGACTATTCCAGAAGCAGCTCAATTAGTACTACAAGCAGGCTTCTATGCGAATGAAAGAGAAATCTTTGTATTAGACATGGGAAAACCAGTAAGAATTTGGGATTTAGCCGACAAAATGATTCGATTGGCAGGACTCGTACCAGGAAGAGACATTGAAATTCAAGAAATTGGATTGCGTCCTGGAGAAAAGATGTTTGAAGAATTAGCTCTAGAAATGGAAGAATGTCATAAGACAGACAACAATTTAATCTTTGTACACGAAAAGATGGATATTGATTCAAAAGAAGTAGATTCTAAATTAAATAAGCTAAATGAATTAATGAATCAAACAGACGACAAACTACAAATCAAAGAAGTCTTAATGGATATGATCAAAGAATAGTTATTCAAGCTGGGGATAATCCTAGCTTGTTTTTGAATCTTAAGTTTTTCTTAAGTGGTTGAGTTAAGAAAGTATTCATTTTATAATTGAATCAATTGAGAGGAAGATTGAATATGTTTTGTAAAAATTGTGGGCACAAAATAAGTGATGATTCTAAATTTTGTTCAAACTGTGGAACAAAGGTAGAAGTCGACAAAGATATTGTTGTACCTGTTGCAGTCGTGGATAAGACGGAAGAAGTAGCTGAAAATAATGTAGAAGAGACATTAAATACAACTAATGTTGAGCAAAGTGATGTTGAAGTAGAATCAGTAAATGAGAATGAATCAACTACACCAGTCAAAGAATGGTACTATGTATCGAACAATGACTCGAAAGGATCATTCAGTATAGAAGAGATGAAGGCTAAGATTACTTCTGGTGAAATCAATGGTAGTACTCTAGTTTGGAAGGCAAGTATGAAAGACTGGGAAAGACTAGAGAATACAGAATTAAATGAATTTATTACTACATCATCATCTTCGAATGATTGGTATTATGTAGAGAATAATGATTCTAAAGGGCCTTTTAGTGAATCTGAAATGAAAAGCTTTATTTCAAGTGGTATCTTAACAGGAAATAGTTTTGTATGGAAAACAGGTATGCAAGATTGGCAGAGACTAAAGAATACCGAGCTTGCTGGTAATGAAACAGTGCATGTAGAACCAAGTTTTTCATTTACTACAGGAGTTGTAAAAGAAAAGAGTATTGGACTCTGTGTAGTATTAAGTCTAGTTACATGTGGCATTTATAGTATTTATTGGCTATATACAATCGCACATGACTTAAACGATTTATGTGAAAGTCAAAACCAAGAAAAAGGCGCTGAACCAGGACTTGTTGTTGTATTAAGTATTGTGACATGTGGAATCTACTTACTATACTACTTATGGAAGGCTGGTAAGATGGTTTCGAGTCTTACAAGAAGTAATGGACATCATCCAAGTGATGACAGTATTGTGTTAATGGTATTATCTATACTTCAATTATCTTTAGTTTCCTATTGCATCCTTCAAAGTCATATTAATGGTTTCGCAAAAGACTAAATATTTAGGAATAGTTCTTGTACTATTCCTTCTTTTATTATTCTATAAATGCCCTTTTCAATTCATTACAGGCTTGCCATGTCCAGGATGCAACATGAAAACAAGCCTGTATTATCTTCTGAAAGGAAATATTCAATTATCTTTGTATTACCATGCTCTATTAATACCCACAATCATGTGTAGCATTCTATGCTTGTTAAAACCTGAGAAAATAAAAATGATATTAATTCTATGGTGTACACTTATGATTGTCTATTACATTTATCGTATGATTCTCTATTTTCCAAATAGTCCAATGATCTATTCAAAAAATAATTTGATTTATTTACTATTTAGACACGTATAATGTCAATTAATGATGTAACTTGAAATTATAAAGGAGGACATACTTATGTCAAACATTTATTTTACAGTTACAGGATTACATCATTATTATGGAGATTCATTTCTAGAAAAAGAAATGATTGTTTGGTACTACGTCAAGAAAAAGGACTCATAAAATAGATAAATTTTAAATTCTAATGTTTTGAATAATAATTATTCTCATATT
>OKTJ01000923.1_pt1 | contig 15201 bp, 13 predicted proteins | sample 1606201 | NCBI WGS metagenome assembly OKTJ01 (sample SAMEA3879536, study PRJEB24766) | human gut metagenome | biome: human-associated habitat; feature: feces | place: USA | collected 1985/1987 | reverse complement strand
ATGACTGTCCAATCACTTTGTAAGCTTCTTCAATATTGCCATCTTTGATCTGTGCAATGAATGCAGGAATATTGATGGATACAGGACATCCCTGGATACATCTTGCATTCTTACAGTTCAGACATCTGGAAGCTTCTTCCATTGCCTCTTCCTTGTTGTAGCCAAGACATACTTCTTCAAAATTCTTTGCTCTGACAGCAGGTTCCTGCTCTCTTACAGGTACTTTCTTCATAACATCCATTATATATACCTCTTTTCCGTTGATTAATTACATTGTCCACATCCACCGTGATGTGTATCACCTTCCTGCAGTTTTAACATCGCTCTTCCCTCTTCTGTCTTGTACTGTGCCTGACGTTTCATCGCCTGGTCAAAATCAACCTGATGCCCGTCAAACTCCGGTCCGTCCACGCAGGCAAATTTTACTTCCCCGCCTACTATCAGACGACATGCACCGCACATTCCGGTTCCGTCTACCATGATCGGGTTCATGGAAACAACGGTCGGGATTCCAAGCTCTTTTGTCAGCTTACATACGAATTTCATCATGATCATCGGTCCGATCGCTACACAGTGATCATAGCGTTTTCCTGCATCCCAGAGTTCCTGTAACTGATTAGTTCCCATACCGTGGAATCCATAAGAACCATCATCGGTCGTCACATAGAGATTTGTCGCAACTTCTTTCATCTGGTCTACTAAGATCAACAGATCTTTTGTCTTAGATCCCATGATCACATCACAGTCCACACCGTGCTCATGCAGCCATTTTACCTGCGGATATACCGGTGCTGTACCAACACCTCCGGCAACGAAAAGGATCTTCTTTTTCTTTAATTCTTCAATATCTTCGTCAATCAGGTCAGACGCACATCCAAGCGGGCCTACAAAATCCTGGAATGCATCTCCTTCCTGTAAATATGCCATACGCTCTGTAGATGCTCCGACAGTCTGGAATACGATCGTGATCGTACCTGCTTCCCTGTCATAATCACAAATGGTAAGCGGAATACGCTCGCCCTCCTCATCAATCTTTACAATTACAAACTGCCCCGGCTCACAGTACTGTGCCACACGAGGTGCTTTGACATCCATAAGATAAATCTTATCTGCCAGTTTTTCTCTTCTTACGATTGGATACATGGTCTCCTCCTAACATTTTTATATACATCAACATGCCCGTCAAAGTATTTATTTTCATACTTTAACATAATAAAGGAAAACACGTTAAATTTCAACGGCTTTCCTCTATTTTTTCTCAAATTATTACTGCCAGATCCTGCAAAAAATCCTATTTTTCCCTTATTCTGCCTGTGAAAACAGGATCCTGTCGTTGACTAACCATCATTCCGCCTGCGAAAACAGGATCCTGTCATTGTCCAAACGCTTTCCGGCACAGACCGCAAACTGCTCTAACAGATCCTCCACCGTCATGCCCGCACGTTTTTCTCCGCTCACATCTAAGATGATATTTCCGGAATCCATCATCAGGGTACGGTTTCCAAGTTCTAATGCCTGGTGCATATTGTGGGTTACCATAAGGCAGGTGATCTTTCTCTCTGCAACGATCTGTCTGGTCAGGTCGAGCACTTTTTTTGCGGTTGCCGGATCCAATGCCGCCGTATGCTCATCTAACAGCAGGATCTTTGGTGTGACCATCGTCGCCATAAGAAGCGTCAGTGCCTGGCGCTGTCCTCCGGAAAGGAGTCCTACCGGCTGCTTCATGCGATCCTCTAACCCCATATCAAGCAGTGCAAGGTGCTCCCTGAATTTTGCTTTATCCGCCGCATTGATACGGCTGAAATATGCATTTTTTGAGGTTTTGGCGCGAAGATAGGCAAGTGCCATATTTTCCTCGATCGTCATATGCGGCGCGGTTCCCTTTAAAGGATCCTGAAACAAATGACCAATCACCTTGCTCCGCACATGTTCTTTCTGGTAAGTGATATCCTCCCCATCTAACACAATAAGTCCCCGGTCGATAAAAAATGCTCCGGTGATTGCATTAAATAATGTAGATTTACCTGCTCCATTGCTTCCGATAATTGTTGCAAAGTCGCCATCCTTCAATTCCAGATTCAGATTTTTTAATGCGCATTTTTCATTGACAGTTCCCGGATTGAAGGTCTTGCTGACATTTTTCATAATTAACATCACGGTTCCTCCTTCTTCTGGTTCTGTTTCTGGATCTGTTCCATATATAACTGGTTTTCTGCCTTTGCAAGGCGGCGCTGTTTCATAAACGCTGCCTGCTTTTTCAGATAAGGCAGTGCGATCGCAAATGCAACAATGAGTGATGATACCAGTTTTAAACATTCTGCCGGAACATTTAATCTTAAAGCAATCGCTACGATAAAGCGGTACAGGCAGCTTCCTAATACCACGCCGATCACACGCTTTAACACACCGCCTTTTCCGATGATCGACTCCCCGATGATCAGACTCGCAAGTGCGATCGTTACCATTCCGGTTCCAAGATTGATATCACAGGATTTCTGATACTGTGCGAGCAGTCCGCCGGAAAGTCCGGTCATGGCATTTGCCACACAAAGTCCGATCGTGATCATAAGTCCGGTATTGATACTTGATGCCCTTACCATATCCGGGTTATCGCCGGTCGCACGGATGGAAAGTCCCAGTCTCGTATTTAAAAACCATGCCAGTATCACACCGACAATCACAACAAATACAGCTGCAACGATCAGTTTATACCAGGTTCCCCCGATATGATCTTTCGCCCATGAAAAAACCGTGTCACAGGAAAAAAGATTGATATTGGATGCAAAACCCATCACCGCAATGTTGATCGTGTATAATCCTGTATTTACGATGATTCCAGCTAAGATGGACTGAATACCCATTCTGGTCTGTAAAAATGCAGTAACGAATCCCGATACAACTCCTGCTGCCGCCGCCGCAAACAGTCCTAACACCGGATGTCCGGCAAGCGTCACCGTCGCACAGACTGCACAGCCTAATGTAAAGCAGCCGTCTGTTGACAGATCCGCGATATCTAATATGGAAAATGATACAAATAATGCAAGCGCAACCAGTGCATAGATAAATCCAAGTTCTAATGCGCTCTGTACAATGGAAAGTGTAATGATCGAACCCATAATCCCCTCCGGTTCCGTTTTTCTTCTATTCCGCTTTTATTCAAATTCTTCTGCGGTTGTAACTTCTTTTAATTCCTCACACATATCTTTAAATACACTGTCATCAATGCCAACAGCTGCAGCTGTCTCCGTGTTGACAGTCACGATACCACTGTCTAATGTGCGGACTGCTGTTGCTGCAGGATCAGCACCATTTACAAGGATGTCTGCTGCCATATCTGCCGTTGCAGTTCCAAGCTCTGTATAATTGACGCCATATCCTAAGAATGCTCCGTTTAACGCGAAAGAATCAGCTCCTGTATAGTGCGGGATCTTTGCATCTGCAAACTTTTCAAAGATTGCAAGCTCGGCTGTCATGATTGTGTTATCGGTCGGTGTGAATACTGCATCTACCCCTTCTGCCACAAGCGCATCTGCTGCTGCAGATACCTCTGCATTTGTGGTTCCTGTCTTTTCAATATATTCAATACCGTTTTCCTCACAGTAAGCGATTGCATCTGCAACCGGCACTTTTGAGGAATCCTGGCTCTTATCATATAACAGTCCGATTTTCTTTACATCCGGGCTGGCTGCCGTGATCAGTTTCATAACAGCCGTGGTGTCAAGTTCATCGGATGTGCCTGTGATATTTGCACCAGGTGCATTTAAATCTGCGACAAGTCCTGCGCTGACCGGATCTGATACTGCGGAGAATACAACCGGGATCTGATTGTCCTCTGTCGCATTCTGCATGATCATGGCTGCCGGTGTTGCGATCGGGATGATCACATCCACTTTTTCTGCAACCAGATCCGTTGCGATCTGATTTAAGGTAGAGGAATCTGCCTGACCATTATAGGTATAATCTGCATAATCGAATGTCACACCAAGTTCTGCACCTTTTGCATCAAGCTCTGCCTCGATCGCCTTCTCGATCTGGTTTAAGGAAGCATCATCTACATACTGGACGATACCAACTTTATATACCGTGCCATCTGCATTGGCGATCTCTGTCACATCCGCATTGGCATTCTCTTTTATTTCTGCGGTATTTGCATTATTCTGTGCATTTGTGTCTGTTTTCGCATTATTTTCCGTGCTGTTTCCACATCCACCAAGCACACCTGCTGTCATTGCCATCATTAATACTGCTGCCATCATTTTTCTTTTCATTTCTTTCCCCTTTCTGCGCCGTTCTCTGCGCATTACAGGTTTGTGCATAAGCACAAATCCTGTGTGCGAAAAATTCTATTTTTCGCACTTGTTCCCTCCAGATTTTAAATTTGGAAAAAGCCGTTTCGAGAGGTGGAATTCGTCATCATGCAAACTTTCGTTTACAATGTAAATGAATTTTACATTAAAAAACCGCCTCAGGTTCTTGCCTGAGACGGTAATAGTATCTATTATCGCGGTACCACTCATATTGACTGAAAAGTCCACTCACTTCATGTACAACCATACATGCCGGATGGGTAACGGGTCCGGTTCCCGGCGGCGCCTACTAAATCCTGTTCAGGCCGCCCTCAAAAGTCCATTCAGCAAATCCATCCATACTGCAATCCCACCACCTGCAGCTCTCTGTAATATCAAAAAATGCTTACTATTCTTTCTCAACGGTTTTTCTTTATGGGTATACTTTAATATATTAAAGTGATTTTGTCAACACATTTTTTATTTTCTTTTTTATTTACTTTTTTCTCACACGGATTCATGTTATAATGTTGATGTATTATCCCATATAACTCCATAAATATAATTATGGGCTGGGAAATCCATATTTTTATTCAAAAGAAAAGTGGTATTTACCACGGAATGGAGGATTTTATAATGTATAAATTTACAGACGACTATTTAATTGGAATTGACGAGATTGATAATGAGCATCGTCGGTTATTTCAGATGATAAATGAAGCGATTGACCTTTCAAAAGAAAGTTCAGATATCTCTGTTATCTCCAAGAATCTGGTTTCCGGATTGAAAAATTACGCTGCAACACATTTCGCCCATGAGGAAGCTTACATGGAGCATATTCATGATCCTGAGCTTCCGATCCAAAAAAAAGAACATGAAGCATTTACAAAAAAAATCAACACTTTTGCTCTGGATACTTCTTCCCCGGAAGCAGCAAGGCAATCCCTAAACGACCTGCTGGCTTATCTGGCTCGCTGGTTATACCGGCATATCTTAAGCAGTGATACGATGATCGGAAAAATGTCTTCTATTTCTTCTGATGAAGAAGATCCATTTGCATTTTGCGAAAAATACAAAACCGGCGTTGAGTTAATTGATACTGAGCACCGACGGCTGTTTGAGATCATTCACGATACCAACGATCTGATTCACGCAGAACTTCTGCATGACAAATATGATGAGATCATGCACCTGCTTGCAGAATTAAAAGACTATACAGAATTTCATTTCCGTGATGAAGAAAATCTCATGGAACGCATCCATTATCCGGAAATCAGTGCTCAGAAACGTGCACATGCTGCCTTCGTGGAACGTCTTGTTGAGGTTGATTTAACAGATTTGGACGAAATGGATGACAATCAGCAGGAATATCTGATTGACCTGATCAATTTTTTGTCCGGATGGCTGATCAACCACATTTTAGGTTCCGATAAAAAGATTGGTGAGTATATGCGTGAACATGGAATCAAGGAAGAATAGGTTCAAAGAAAAACAAGAACACAAAAAATAATATCTGATTACTAAAAATTTTAAAAGGACAGAAACTGGATTCTTCGGATTCCAACTTCTGTCCTTTTCCTATGCATCTATTTGTTACTGTTCACATCTCCAAGTGTGACCAGCAGCGATTATTCTTCCCAGCTTACACATGTAGAACATATCCGGTTTACGAGAAATATACCAGCTCATCTTCCGGTTTTTCTGCCGGTTCGATGGATACCGGATAAAGTACCGGTCCTTTTCCCTTATACTCTCTCGCAAATTCCACATGCACTTCCGCAGTGATATTGATCCAGGATTTGTGCGGGATCTTGTCCTCATCCGCATATTTACACTTAAATCCGATAAATGTCACATCCTCGATGCAGCATGTCATCGCAAAACGTCCCGGCACAAACACTCCTTTTTTAAGTTTTTCCGGATTGTATACCAATGCCAGGAAAGATACTTTTTTGCCCTCATATTTTTTCGGATTATCCATACAGTCCATGTACCAGATTGCATAGTCTGCATCGGTGATCTCGATCACATCCGCAGAAAGATCAAACGGAAGTTCCTCCGGACGTTCATCCAAGCTGCCGTCCTCTCGCTCGAAGACGAGCTGTGCCTTGCGGTTCTGTGCCTTGACATTACGGCGGCATTTGCCTTTGTCCGTGCTGTCATCACAGCGGTTAAAGATCACGACATCTGCCTGGAATAACTGTTCCATTACCATGGTACGCATATTTGCAAGATACATGTCAAACGTTGTCGCATCCACAGTCGCTAACTGCTGTACGATCACCCAGTGTTTCGGGAGTTCCATATCCATCAGTGTTCCCATTCCCCAGGTACCATTGTATTCGATAAACACCTGCTCCGGCAGATATTCCGCCTGCACTTTGTTTAAAAACTCTTCGGTAAAATCCTCTTCATTTTCTACCATGACAAGTCTGGCGTTGATTTTTTTTAACTTCTCCTCGTCATATTCGACATCTCCGTCCTCACAGCAGATCACAACACTTCTTCCACCCTCAGTGAAACCATCATCAAATAACGTCTCCTTCACCAGAGTCGTCTTGCCGCTGTCCATAAAACCGGTAAATAAATATACTGGTATTTCGTTCATATAAATCTCCATTCCTGAGTAACTTTTTCCCGCTTTTACGCGATTCCAAACAGTTCCTCTAATCTGTGTTCGTCAATATGTGTACCAATCACACAGAGTCTTCCGGTATAATCTGGCTCTCCCTCACGGATCTCGTACTCACCCGGAACCATGTCAAAGTAGATCCAGGAACCATTCACATCGGCTACCATACCTTTTGCACGAAGGATCTCGCCGTAGTCGTCTGTCTCGCAGAGTGTCTTTAACACTTCCTCAATCTGCTCTTTTGTAAACTTATGAGGAGTCTCCTTGCCCCAGCTTGTAAATACCTCATCTGCATGATGATGGTGATGATGATCATGGCAGCCGCAGGTGCAGTTCTCGTCATGCTCTTCATGATCGTGGTCGTGATCATGGTCATGGTGATGTTCTTCGTGATCATGGTCGTGATCATGGTCATGGTGATGTTCATGTTCTTCGTGATCATGGTCATGATCATGGCAGCCACAGGTGCAGTTCTCGTCATGCTCCTCGTGGTCGTGGTCATGATGATGCTCATGCTCATGTTCTAAAGCTTCCTCTTTTGCATGCTGCTCTGCGAGAAGTTTTACTTCCAGAGAGTCCTGTCCCTCCACTACTTTTAAGATCTGTTCGCCTTTGATCTCATCCCATGGAGTTGTGATAACAGCAGCTTTCGGATTTAATGCCTGGATCTGTTTTACACACAGCTCTAACTGCTCTGGTGTTGCCTTCTGGCTTCTGCTTAAGACAACCGTTGTCGCATATTCGATCTGGTTGTTGAAAAATTCACCAAATGCTTTCATCTGTTTGCTTGCCTTTAATGCATTTACAACCGTGATCAGTCCGTTTAATTTGACATCCTCGTCTTTTTCCACGTCGATGACAGATTTCATAACATCGGATAATTTACCAACACCGGACGGCTCGATCAAAATACGGTCCGGATGGAACTTCTCGATGACTTCATGTAAGTTTTTACCAAAATCGCCTACTAAGGAACAGCAGATGCATCCAGAATTCATCTCTGTGATCTCAATTCCTGCATCCTTTAAAAATCCTCCGTCAATGCCGACTTCACCAAATTCGTTCTCAATCAGAACGATCTTCTCGCCCTTAAAAACTTCCTCGATCATTTTTTTAATAAATGTTGTTTTTCCGGCTCCAAGGAAGCCAGATATAATATCAATTTTTGTCATTGTCTTATCTCTCCCTTCACAAACACTACTATTTTACTCTAGTTTTTCCTCTTTTGCAAATTTTTGCATGGATTTCATGAAACTTTTATATTTTACGCTATACACTTCTCTTCTACACAGCACTCTTATTTATGAAACTGCATCTGATACAGTTTTTCATACACACCGCCTTTTTCTAACAGTTCCTCATGCGTTCCTTCCTCCGCAATGCCCTCCTCCGTCAAAACCAGGATTCGCTGTGCATTTTTGATTGTGGAAAGCCGGTGTGCGATCACAAATGTTGTACGATTCTTTGCCAGTTTTTCCAGAGAATCCTGCACGACTTTCTCACTTTCATTGTCAAGTGCACTCGTCGCCTCATCAAAGATCAGGATCGGTGGATTCTTTAAAAATACCCTTGCAATGGACAAACGCTGTTTCTGCCCGCCGGAAAGCTTGATTCCCCGCTGTCCGATATCTGTTTCATACCCATTTGGCAGCGACATGATAAAATCGTGTGCATTGGCATTTTTCGCCGCTTCAATCACTTCCTCACGTGTTGCATCCGGTTTTCCATAACGGATATTATCAAAAACGGTTCCGACAAACAGATACACATCCTGCTGTACGATACCGATATGGTTGCGCAGGCTCTTTAACCTGATATCCCGGACATCGCAGCCATCAATCTTAACTGCTCCTGCCGTCACATCATAAAACCTCGGAATCAGTGAACACAGTGTACTCTTTCCGGCTCCTGACGCCCCCACAAGTGCCATATAAGCCCCCGCCGGAACGTTCAGGTTAATATGATTTAACACACATTCCGTATTTTCCTCATACTGGAAAGATACATCCTCAAAGCTGATATCGCCTTTGACATTGACCAGCTCTTTTGCATCCTCTTTATCTGCAATATCCGGTTCGATCGCCATGATCTCCTGAAAACGTTCAAACCCGGTATATCCGTTCTGAAACTGTTCCGTAAAATCAATCAGTGTCCGCACCGGCTCTGTAAACACGCTGATATAAAGCAAAAATGTGACCAGATCACTGATATCCACACTTCCCTTTGCGATCAGAATGACACCCGCAAGTATGACATTTACCTGGATCAGGGTCGTAAAAGTACCAAGTCCTGCCGAGAAACTTCCCATATAATAATAACTGTTCTTTTTTGCGCGCAGAAAGCCTTCGTTTCCCTGACGGAATTTTTCTTTTTCGATATCCTCATTCGCAAATGACTTTACCACACGGATCCCGGACAAATTATCCTCGATCTGTGCATTGATATCGGCGATCCGCTCGCGGTTGCTGCGAAACGCACGGCGCATTTTTCCGTTCATGTAATAGGCAAACAGAAACATGAACGGCAGCACTGCAAATGCGGCAAGTGCAAGTGCCGGTTTAATACTCATTAAGATCACGAACGCACCAATAATTTTGATCAGGGAAAGGATAATGTTTTCCGGTCCATGGTGCATCAGTTCTGTGATATCAAATAAATCCGTCGTAATACGGGACATCAGCTGCCCAACCTTCTGATCATCATAAAAGGAAAATGACAGTTTCTGAAAATGTGCAAAAATCTCCGCACGCATGTCATACTCGATCTTAGCGCCCATCACATGCCCCTGATTTGCAATAAAAAAACGGCTGTAACAGTCTACCGCCACCAGTGCGAATAACATAAGCGCAATCCAACGGATCTGTCCTAAAATCGCCTGCGGTTCCATATAGATTAATGTAGATGTCACATAACGGATCACAAGCGGGATCACAAGCGCGACCGCCGCAGATACCGTTGCAAAAAACATATCTGCCCAGAACACTCCCAGATACGGCTTATAATATGAAATCATCTTTTTCAGGTTTTTACTCATAGTATTCCTCCATTTCCAACTCTTTTATTTTATCTATCCTGTCCCAAAAGTCAAGAATATGTGCTATACTAAAAGAAGCACACAGTGACATTGAGACTGCCAAAGTGCGATCCAATGTCAAATACGATAAAAAGGAGTACATGTATGGATACAATCAAAAGCAAATACCATGAAACACTTGCTGCAACAGTGATCAAAAACCTTGAAAAACGCCAGATGGAAGGCTACTACTGCCCGACCGTAGAAGACGCAGAAAAACTTGCATTTTCATTCTTAAAAGATGGGCAGACCGTATCTTTCGGCGGCTCCATGACCTTAGAGGAGACCGGCATGCTGACAGCGCTCCGCCATGATCCTTCCATCCATCTGATCGACCGCTCAACCGCAAAAACACCGGATGAAACAAAAAAAATGTATCACGACGCTCTTTCCAGCGACGTATATTTTATGAGTACCAATGCAATCACAACCGGTGGCGAGCTTGTCAACATCGATGGAACCGGAAACCGTGTCGCCGCACTGATCTATGGTCCGGAAACTGTTGTTATTTTAGCTGGAATGAATAAAATTGCCGCAAATGTAGACGAGGCCCTGAGCCGTGTACATAATGTTGCCACAGCACAAAACTGTATCCGTCTTGACAAAAAAACACCTTGTGCCATAACCGGTGCCTGCGCAGACTGTCTTTCTCCGGACTGTATCTGTAATCAGGTTGTCATCACCAGAAGAAGTGGAATCAAAGGACGTATCAAAGTACTTTTGATTGGAGAATCTTTCGGTTATTAATTAAAAAAGAACCGTGAAAATATGAATTTTTCAGTTTGTTAACTGTTTTTCATATTTTACGGTTCCTTTTTTCGTATCTTTTCAAAATAATTTCCCATGGCTGCTATTTCTTTTTTGCAACCATTTTACAACCATACTCTTCGGTCTCCGGATTGCTGTTCTGCTTACGAACCACTTTATACTCATAACGCATTCCTGAATCAGTTACATCCATATAAAGCTGTAGCTGCATTCCAACGTCCAGACAGCCGGAAATTCCTTTAAACAGTACACCATTTGCGCTCATATTTTTGATGGTAACCGGTATCGGCTTATGGAGCGTTATCATGTTATTTTTTATCCTGACACCTTCGATCTTGCCAGATGCTTCAATCTCATAACGCTCAAATTTTCTGCCTTTTTTCTGTTCTTCATCGTATAGCGCAATCGACATTTCGTTTGCGATCACCGCCCCCTGTACGGTACCTAAATAAGAATATATTTTGTTCTCCAGAAAAACAAGCAGTCCCACTGGTTCTTTCGGGCGATATGCCATCGCACTCGCCCGCACTTTGATGATATTTGTCAGCAGATTATGACCAAGAATTACCGTGTCTGCAAGTACACTGTTTTTTTTCTGTTCACGGATAATTACCCGGCAGTTTTTTAAATTAATCATAAAATATCATCTCCATTCTACTCATTTCGTATATTCTGTCTCTATCTTAAATTCGTATTTCATACATCTTTTCTCATATTATAAACATATTTATGCATTTCTGCAATACTATGCCCTTTGCTCCACGATATTTCTAAAGATTATCCACCTTACGAATAGACTTATTATCGCAATAAAATATATCTGGTAAATAACCTCACTCAGAGAAAAAAAAGACTACCACACATGCGGTAGTCTTTTTGCACTACAACTAATTATTAGTTGTATTTTCTTTTTCTAGCTGCTTCAGATTTTTTCTTACGTTTTACGCTTGGTTTCTCGTAGTGTTCTCTTTTACGAATCTCCTGCTGGATACCTGCTTTTGCGCAGTTTCTCTTGAAACGACGTAAAGCGCTATCTAAAGTCTCGTTTTCTTTTACAATTACACTAGACATTATCTCACACCTAACCTCCCTCCAGTTGCGTATTGTGCATATTCAACTGTTTGGGTAATATTTATTGCACTATATAGCATTATAACATATTTTCCCGGTTCGTCAACCTATTTTTGAAATAATTTCAGATTTTTATTTGAAATTATTTTACGGTAATCTGAACTTTAACAGTTTTCCCATTCGCTGTGACAAGAATGGTTGTCTTTCCTTTCCGAATGCCCCGGACAACACCTTTACTGTTTACTGTAGCGACTTTCTTGTTCTTAGACTGATATGTTATTTTTGTTTTTGGCATTGCAGTGGCTTTGATCGTCGCTTTTTTACCCTTTTTTATAGTAAGCGATGTCTTAGTCACATCCAATGTCTTTCCTGAAAATGAAACAACAGCAGGTGTATATTCCTTTTCTGATCTGTTAAGATAATACCAGCAACCACTGTTTTTTCCATTCTCATAATTTTGCTTTACAACTGATTTCTTATCTACAGTAAGTGTCACATCATCAACATAAATACTTCCCTTATATGCCTTATTAAAACCAGAGATGAACAGATGTCCATACACACTTCCCTTTGATGCAGAAATCCTGTCACAGTTATCCAATGATATTTTCACATTGACAACATAAAAATCACCATATTTTTTTACTTCTTTCGAATTCTTATCATAAGAATATCCTTCTTTCGAAGACTGTGCCATTCCGGCATATGTATCGCCATTTTTGCCTGTAAAAAAATTAACTGCAGGTTTTACCCATATTCTTCCAGTTTTCATATAAACGGCTGGCACATAAATTTTTGTCTGAAATACATAAGTCTTTCCAAAAGTAATTTTTTTATTGGAAATCAGGCTCTTTACATATATCCCGCTGTCATCTCCACTTGCTGCATTCCTGGCAAAATCAACATTTATCTCTAATGCTTTTGTTTTCGCAGCAGCGATTACTTCACTGCTTTCACCTGCAAAAATAAACGTAAACATCATTGCAAATGCCATAACCACAGCAATCATCTTTTCCTTTATTTTCATCTGCATTTTCTCTCCTCTGTATTAAACAAACATTTAACGCAGTTTAAAACGCTCTACAAGACCCTCTAAGGAATCTGCTTCTGCAGAAAGTTCTTCACTGGTAGCAGATGTTTCTTCCGATGCTGCAGAGTTGCTCTGGATTGCGTCGCTGATTTGTTTCGTGCTGTCTTCGATCTCTTTTACAAAGGCTGCCTCACGATCAGATGCCGTACGGATCGTTGCTACCTCACCCACAATAGCATCCAGTTCGTTCAGAACATCCGTCAGAGATTCTGCCGTCTGCTGTGTCACCTGATTACCGTGTTCTACTTCATTCTGGTTCTCTGTCAAAAGCTGTTTTGACGTATCTGCAGAATTTGCACTGCTCTCAGCAAGCATACGGATCTGCTCTGCAACAACTGCAAATCCTTTTCCTGCCTCACCGGCTCTTGCTGCCTCAATAGATGCATTTAAGGACAACAGATTTGTCTGTGATGCAATACTCTCAATTTCTTCGATAACCTGTCCGATTTCCTTGGATGTCACGGAAATACGCTCCATTGCCTCTGTCAGTTCTGTCATCTTCTGCTGGCTTACCGCTGCTGTTGTTCCAACGTCTTTCGCTTTATCATGTACAATATCAATCGACTTACTTGTTCCAAGAATCTGTTCTGTGATTTCTGAAACGCTCTGTGCTAAAGAATCAACGGCCACTGCCTGATCCGTTGCATTTTTGGCAAGATCCTGTGCGCTGACTGCAAGCTGGTCGGATCCCTGTGCCACCTGATTCGAAGATTCACGGATTGATTTTAAAGCATCACTAACATGTTCTGTTGTTGCAATCAGTTTTGCATGCACCGTATCAAATTCTCCCACATAAGCATCCCTGCATCCGGATTTTACCGTATAATCACCTTTTGCAAATGCATCCAGAATATGATTAAGATCTCCTATAATCCGTTGCAGCGTAGTTGCTGTTTTGCGAAAATCTTCTGCAAGTTCTCCGATCTCATCCTCCGACTGATAAGCAATTTCAATATCAAGTTCTCCACCAGAGATTTTTTCTGCCACACTGCTTAGTTCCCTGACCGGTTCTACAATATAGTGTATCAGCATCTTAGCCCGTTTCAATGTTGCCAGAATACTGCAGACCGTTATAATCGCAAGCACAACAATACCTCCGGCAAGCACAAAATACTCTGTTGCAGACGGAACAATTTTTACTGCAAACATTAAAAATACTGCAAACGCCACGCTGACCACATATAAAACTATGATCATTTCAAAGCTTCCGTTTACCTTTTCTTTAATACTCTTATTTTTAAATTCCATTTCTTTATCCATCTTTTGCCTCCATAGCTAAAAAGCTGTCATCTTCCGTGATTCTTCAGTTGCGGGACAATCATGCTAAACAGCTTTTAGGAAAGCTGTGCCTCAAGTGCTGTTTTTGCCTCTGCGATCGCCTCCAAAATACCAGCCGGATTTTTGCCTCCCGCCTGTGCCATATTTGGACGTCCGCCGCCGCCACCGCCGACTTTGCCGGCAATGCTCTTGATCAGGTTTCCTGCATGCGCTCCCTGTTTCATTGCTGCATCAGTTGCCATAACGATCAGATTTACTTTTCCTTCACAGGAAGAAGCAAGTACGATCACACCTTCACCAAGCTGTTCTTTTAACTGGTCTCCAAGATCACGCAGACCGTTCATATCTACACCGTCTACGGCAGAAGCAAGTAATTTCACACCTTTTACTTCCACAATCTGATCCATGACATCTCCAAGCGCCTCTTTTGCTGCTTTGCTCTTTAAGGACTCGTTTTCGCTGGTCAGTGCTTTGATCTCTGCCTGCATATGCTCGATTTTCTCTGTTAATGTCGCCGGTGTTGCCTTTGCCGCTTTCGCTGCCCCTAAAAGTTCTTTCTCTAAATTGCGATAGTAAGCAAATACGTTGTCTCCGGTCAGTGCCTCGATTCTGCGGACGCCTGCTGCAACACCATTTTCAGAGATAATCTTGAATGCTGCTATTTCGGATGTATTCTTTACATGAGTACCACCACAGAATTCTTTGGAAAAATCTCCCATGGATACCACACGGACAGTCTCACCGTATTTTTCGCCAAATAACGCCATGGCTCCTGTCTTTTTCGCCTCATCTACAGTCATCACATCTGTGCGTACCGGAATTGCCTCTGCGATCTTATCATTGACGATCTTTTCTACTTTTTCAAGTTCCTCCGGTGTCATGGCTGCAAAATGACTGAAATCGAAACGGGTACGCTCGCCATCCTGATAGGAACCTGCCTGCTCTACGTGGGTTCCTAATACTTCACGCAATGCTTTCTGCAGTAAATGTGTTGCGGAATGGT
>OKTJ01000899.1_pt1 | contig 15661 bp, 17 predicted proteins | sample 1606201 | NCBI WGS metagenome assembly OKTJ01 (sample SAMEA3879536, study PRJEB24766) | human gut metagenome | biome: human-associated habitat; feature: feces | place: USA | collected 1985/1987 | reverse complement strand
CATTAGAATTTAAAATTTATCTATTTTATAAGTCCTTTTTCTTGACGTAGTACCAAATCATGGAAAAAATGTAGGAGGTATCCATATGGAAGAACTTAACTGGAAGTACTGGTATACGGATGTTGACAAAGACAAGAACCAGTACACATACGAGGAATGCAACCGTATCGGTCCTGTAGATGCCAAGTATGTGAAATCATCCAACAAAGACTTTAACGGAAATCCGTTTATTGAGGCTCTTCCTCGTCCTAGAGACGGGAACGAACTTATCAAAGCTTATACGTGTCCGATTCCTGCTGTTGATATGGGCGAACTGGACGATATGACAATCAACGAACAGAAAGAAACTGTTCTGAGTCTGAAACGTCTTAGACTGCCATTGTCATTTCACAAACAGCTTGAATTCATCAATTACGATGTTGTTTCAAGTTCCTACATGCTTCGAAAGATGTATGTCTGGAACGAGGAAGACATCCAATTCTCAATCAATGAACAAACAACAAGACAAATCATCAAGATGCGTGGCAAGATTGAAGACAGTGCTCCAACTGGATTCGCATTGCTTGGCTATTCAGGATGTGGTAAATCCACTTCACTGAAACAGCTTTTCGATAACATTCCACAGGTCATCATGCATCATCCTGACCCTGTAACAAATATCACCCAAATCACGTATCTGGTTGTAAGCTGTATGCCTAACAGCAACTTTGCAACTCTGTATCGACAGATTGGAGAGGCAATCGACAACGCTTTAGGCTATCCTGAACCAGTATACGAACTGATGATTACCAAAAAGTGCAGGAGCTTGGCTGAAAAACAGTTGAAAGTCTGTGAGCTTATTGAGAAGTTCTCAATTGGAACCATCGTTCTTGATGAGATTCAGCTTATCAACTTCAACAGCAACAAGGAAAACAGCTACGAAGGTCTTCTTGGCATCGTAAACAAGACAAAGATTGCCTTGAGTGTAGTTGGTACAGATGAAGCCTACAAAAAGTTGTTTGGAATGCTTCGTAATGCTCGTCGAGCAGGGGAATACATCAATGCTTCTGCATACACATCCGATAAGGAGTATTTCAACTACCTGTTGAGTATGCTTTTAACTTGGCAGTGGCTTGATAAACCTATTAAGAAAGAACAGGCACAAGAGCTTTCAGATACTCTGTATGAATGTACAGGTGGAATCATCAATATGCTCATCTGGCTGTACAAATGGATCATGATTGAATATCTGGACAATCGGTCAAAGGGTAAAATCGTAATCATCAATGAAAAGTTCATCAAGTCAGTCAGCAAGAAACACTTTGGTCAGCTGAAGGGAGCCATCGACATGGTCAATCAGGCAAAGGTTGAAGAAATGGAGGATGAACAGATTCTGATGCTTGCCGAAAGCGACAAGAACAAATACGAGATGCCAGAAACAAATGTTGAGAACTTGGCTTACGAAAGCAAGATGATCAACATCGTGATTGGCAAAGTCCATCAAATCTATACAGATGTAACATCAGACGATATCGCACGCTATGTTCGACAAATCTTGGCAGAAGATGAATACCATCGTATGAAGCCGACTGAAGTTGCCAAAGAGGTAGTTGCCATCATCACAGGAAGTCCAACTCGGAAAAAGAGAAGACCTTCATCGAAAGCACCTGCATCTAAGAATATCTGTGATTACAAAGAACAAAGAGACTTAATGTTTCTTTATTTTATTGTGCTTTCACAAACAAACGAAGTAAACTTTGGAAGTTCTTAGTTTCATGAAATTAGAACAAATCTTTTTCGCAAAAGAAGCTTATAGTTTCATAATGAAGAAACAAGATGATTTTTTAAAAGAAAATGTTAGTTTTTTAAAGAAGCTGTTAGTTTCATGAAAACTCTCGCTAAATACACGGCTTAGTTTCTATATGCACATTATAGTTTAATGATGACATTCGGAATTTAAATATTTCTCTACGCCATTTCCTTTACTCATTTTTAACTTTTTTGATTAGCGGCTTATCTTGCGAAGAAAGCCAAGCACCTACAATCATTAACACAAGTGCGACAAAATAAGTAACTTCAGGCACTTCTCTAAAGATAATCAGCGAAAGAATTGCTGCTATAAATGGAGCAACGGCATAATAAGCATTTGTTCGTGCTACACCAAGTAATCTTTGTGCATATACGTAAAAGTAAATACTCAATCCGAATGCTACAAATCCTATACAAAGAACAGCAACGATACTCCAAAGTGCCTCTATCCGTTCTCCAATAAACAATCCGATAATGAGGGAACCGATACCCGAAAATATTCCTTTTAGCAGAACAATCTGCAATGGATCTTTAGACGATATTTTTCGAGTGCAATTATTCTCAAATCCCCAACAAATGGCGGCAAGTAAAACAAAAAACGAACCATATGAAAAATGCAGACTTGATACATCTTCAAAAGACAGTATTCCACAGGATAACGTTACAAAAAATATCCCAAACCACAATCTTGTGCTGATTTTTTCTTTGAATACCATAAGAGCAATTATCGCTGTTGCTACAATTTCAAAGTTATTAAGCAACGACGCATTTGCGGCAGTTGTATAGTTTAGACCAAACAGCAAACAAATAGGAGCAGCAATATCTAAAACTATCATTGCAATCGTGTATGTTAACTCTGATTTTGTTAATTTTAATTCTTTTGCTTCATATTTCTTTATTTTCCGTATAAGAGCAATAAATATCATTCCTACTCCTGCACCAACATAAAGAAAACCAGCCATTAAAGTAGGCGGCATAAATTCAAGCAATATCTTTGAAAAAGGAGCATTTATGGCATACAGTGCTGCTGCAAGTATCGCAAATGATATCCCTTTCTTGATTTTCTGTTCTGTTTCCATTTTCTTGACACCTCCAAAGTACTACGATATGATTTGTAGGTTATCTAACATCTTGTTCGATTGTATCATTAGCATATTTGGGCGGACAATAATTAAATCAAAAGAAATGTACGTTATTGAACATTTTTTCAAATTTGTACGGAGGAAGATAATGGACAGACGACAGCAGAAGACACGAGAAGCCATTTTTCATGCATTCAGCACATTGCTTGAAAAGAAAAGTTACAATCATATCACAGTACAAGAAATACTTGATACTGCAAACATCGGCAGAAGTACCTTTTATGCTCATTTTGAAACGAAAGACGAATTATTAAATGCAGTCTGTAAGGAACTGTTCGGACATATCATCGACAGTGCTATGGATAAAACTCATATACACGGGCTTTACTCAAATGAAGAAATGCCACAATCTGTTTTTTGCCATCTTTTACAGCATTTGCAAGAAAATGATAACAATATTTTAGGATTACTATCTTGTGAAAGTAGCGAAATTTTTCTTCGTTACTTTAAGGATAGCTTAAATGAATTGGTACAAACACAATTTATAAATCACAACCGCAAGCGAAATCAAGACTTACCCCAAGAATTTCTTGTTAATCATATTTCAGGAAGCTTTGTAGAAATGGTTTTATGGTGGTTGAAAAATAATAAAGAACATACGCCAGAAGAATTAGATTACTATTTTCGTGCTGTTATTGAGCCGATTTTATAAAAAAATAAGTGGGCAACGAATCGTAATTTGTATCAGCGTAAGAAGGAGAGCAATATCATGTTTAGAACAATTCGTAAAAAGAAAAATGAAATCAGCATTGACACGGCAAAGGCTCTTTTGCAGTCCAGCCGACGTGGCGTTCTTGCCGTAAATGGAGATGACGGATATCCCTATGCAATTCCTATCAACTATGTCTACGATGACGATGCGCAGAAAATTTATTTTCATGGAGCACGTGTAGGTCATAAAGTAGATGCACTGCGTGCCTGTGACAAAGTATGCTTCACGGTATATGGAAATGAAACCATCAAAGAAGAAGATTGGGCACCGTTTGTGCAGAGCGTTGTGGTATTCGGCAGATGCCATCTCGTAGAATCCGGTGCAAGAGCAACAACTCTGTTAAAACGATTTGCAATGAAATACTATCCCAGCGAACAGTTAGTTGATGAGGAAATTGCCCATGCAGGAAAGGTTGTGCAAATTTTTGAAATAGACGTGGAGTACCTCAGCGGCAAGGAAATACAGGAACGATAAATTCAAGTTTGTCGATGTATAGACAAAACAAGTAACGGGTAAACCTCATCAATTTATCCGCTTTTTTTATGCCTTCTATTTAACTATGGGGAGTGTTTTGGAGGCTTCCGTGAGGATGGTTTGTCCAAGTTGTAAAAAGAGAAGACCATCATCGAAAGCACCTGCATCTAAGAACATCTGTGATTACATCTCGAATGCCTAAAAACAAAGAGACTCAATGTTTCTTAGTTTTTGTGCTTTATTGAGTACGAATAAGTAAACGTAATTCTTAGTTTCATGAAGTGAGAACAAATCTTTTTCGTAAACGTAACGCTTAGTTTCACAAAAACACTTATATTTTGTGTTAAAATAAATTAATAAATTTGGATTATTGGAGGTTTATGGAAATGAATAAGGAACAGCTATACGCAGCACAAACAGCAATGATTGAATGGTTATCTGACCCTCATGAATTAGGAAAAAAACCTTTCAAAATTGAATGTGCAGGTGAATTTGATTTTAATGAAATGCATTATTACATTTTCAAATTCAAAGCGTCGTTGCTTGGTAAATGGCTTGTTGGCGTTTGTGGTGGTTTTGAAGATGATGATTTAGAACCATGCGGACATATTTTCAGCAATATGCAAGAATATAATGAAACTACTGCTAAAAATGAGTGTATTACAATGGTTGAAAATATTATGGTATACTGGAAAGAACAAGCTGCCAAATATAATAACCAATAATACAAATTACAATTTAGTGATTTGTTAGATAAATAATAATTTAGAAGAGTAATTATAATGAACAATATTGAATTTTTGGAGATGATAAGATGGAATTTAGACTAGCAAGACTAGAAGATTTGAAACAACTGAAAATAATTTATAAAGAAATCATAAAAAATATGAATAAAAATAACATTCAAATTTGGGACGATATTTATCCTTGCGAATTCTTTGAAGATGACATAAATAACAAGCGTCTTTATGTTATTGCAAATGATGAAGAAATCATATCTGCTTTTGCTTTATGTGATAACAATGCAGGAGAAGCTTATGTTGAATAGAGTGTAAAAATCTATTTTAAGTATTGTTCTTTTGAATTAATAATTGTTTACTGAGCCATCAACACTTCATCTAGAATCGGTTTCAGAATATCAGAAGTTAATTCGTCTAAATCAAACTGATATTCCACGTTTAATCTTGGATTATAAAATTTCAAGTATTTCACATTGTTAAAACGCTTTTTCTTTGATTTCATTCCAATAATCCAGTACAGAATAATTTGAAGTGTGTGCTTGTTAGTGATTTTTTTGTTAAGTACTTTCATGTCAATTAGAGAATCTTCTGTTAAATAATCATAATCACCGTGAATGTTGCCAACATTACATTTTATAGATAATGTTTCACCAACCTTAGTAACTTTGCTTTGTTGTTTAAAATACAATAACGAACGATTTATCATTTCTCTTATATTTTCAACCGTATGTTCATCAGGTAGCTCAAGTTCAAAGTCCATTGTTGGCTTATAACCACTTCTGTATATCTGTTCATAAAAAGAAAGCTGATATGCTGCAAGGATTGAATCATCATCTAGTCCTGTGACTTCATCAATTAAATCAAAGTTAAGGTCTTTAATCGCCATCATTCCAAAAGAAGCGGGTTCAAACACTTTCTCTGGTTTTGCACCGGACAGAACACGAGTCATATTATCTACGGTTGTTCCAATCAATGATTTTGAGCCATTCTCATCAGGAAATAATTCGTTTTCAGATTCATAATGTGTTTCTTTAAAAAGTTTTACAGGGAGGTATCCGCCTCTGGGCTGTTTAACATTATTTGCTAAAGTTGTAATAGTTACTGACATAGTTATCACTCCATTTCATGCTCATATATATACAGTAACCCATAAATCATGAAAAGTCACATTTATATAGATAATTCATCGGGATTTTGTTTGTTTTCATTCTGGATGATATACTAGAAGCAGGAAAATGTTGAGAATATGAAAAGAAATAGGTTGATGATAGCTGTCTTGATATCTTCCTTGATGTTGTCTGGATGTGCTGTTTCTGAAAAGAATAAAGACAAGAAGGCTGATGAGAAGATTTCTCAGGAGGAGCGAAGCAAATCCAAATCAAAGAAAAAAGAGGCAGAAAAGAAGACTAAAGAAGCAAAAGAAACTAAGGAAGAAACGCCTCAAAAACAGGAAACACAAGCTAGTCAGGTTGAAGAAACACCAGTTGTTACGGGGATTTCGAGTATGTTTACAGATGATGAATTGTTTGCTTTTGCTGATGAAACTGTAAATACATTTTATGCAGAACGTATGTCGTATATCTGTGGGACTCAATTTTCGGTGGGAGAAGGTTCATATCGAAATGATGACGGTTATTATGTAGCTGTATCAGATCCACGAATTCAAACATATGATGATATAGAAAACGTTTATTACCAGAAGTTTTCCAGAAAATATCCAATCTGCTACGATAAGCCATACAACTTAAGTCCATTGACAAAGCTACCTTTTATTGTTGTTGACGGTCAGTTATATGAAGCATATTCTGCTATTTGTATTAACGGAATCGGATGTAAATATACTGTAGGAGAAATCATTAAGAAAACAGATGATGAGTTCTGGGTAAGACTTAACAACTATTGCGAGCTCGACAATTCCACTAATCAAACGGACATTACCTGCTCGTTTGTATGGGAAGATGGTGGATGGAAATACGGTGATTTTAATAATCCTGAATTCTATAAAGTGGGATGATGTGTTTGTTTGGCTATGACTTGTTTGATAGGAACGATATCAGGCAAGTCTTTTTTTGTGTTTTCATGGAAAAGCTAAACTATTTCTCGATTGTTTTAAGAACGCTCTCGTAGAACGAAAGTTGCTTTTATAACTAATTCTATGAAAACATTATTTCCAAAGTGTGCAATTTGTCTTTGTAAGTTTTCGAAGGTGTTGTAAGAGAATTTGAGAGGCGGGAAGGGTATAAAAAAAGACTGAAATCATTAATTGATTCAGTCCTGTAGTATTTAATTACTTCAAAGCAATTAAGCTGTTCATGATATTTGTTGTAATATCGTTTTGTTGCGTTGCTGTTAGATAGTTAGATGTACGAATGATTACAGTACCTACAACTTTATGTGATCCACTGTATAACATTCCACTGCCATCAAAAGCAGACAGGTATGTATCACGTTTTTGAGCATCTTCTTCAGTTTCAAAGACTTCGATACATCCACCACCATCTGTACCTTTTTCGATAGAATCGCCATCTTCAATGTAGTTTGCAGTAGTGTCTACTAAATCAGATGTGAAGAAAATAGCAGAAGTATATCCACCAGCTTTATGAAGCATACCATTTACATCGTTTTCTTCATTCACAGCCAATGCTTGTGATACATTTGGAATTCCATTTAATCTTTCCAAAACAAAGGATTCAGATGGGTTTGTAACTTGCTTACGTTGAGCAATACTATCTTTCATTGCTTTTTTAGAGTCTGTCAAAGCTTGAATGATTTCAGTTTTATCAGCCTTCTTTTCAAGCTTTTTGTTAGCTGCTTTAATGTCTTCTTTTTTAGAAGGGCATTCAGGAACTTCAACGATTTGTTGTTTTGCTTGGCTGAATGGAGACCTCAAAACCCATGTCCATTGGTCGGAGCTGAGACCTAAAACCTGCTCCAATTACAGAGATAACTGCTAAAAATCAAAGGGCGAGTAATCGCCCTTTTTATTTCATAGAAATAGAGAAAATATAGCTGACTAAACTTCTTTTAAAACAAGAGTAAAAGAAATTTCGCTTTTTATAATTATTTAACTGTAATTATTATCTTAAATTACACAAGAAAACTTCACCGGTATTAAAAACAATCTTAACAGCCACTGGAGCTGCAGTATTTGTTTCTACTTCACCAGGGCATTCAACTAACGTATCCACACCTTTGGTAGTTAATGGGTCTATAGTTGATATATTTGAATATGTAAATCCAAGACTATCATCTTGTACGATTTGAAAACCTTCATACGAATAATCATTGTTGTAAATAACTTCAACATCATATATTTCATCACAACGTAAATCATTTTTAGAATTATTCTTTATATTTGCTTTCAAATAAACATAGACTTTGTCTCCATCTGGTGAGTAATAACTATAAAGAATAGGTTTATTGACAGGTTCTACTCGATGTGAAAATTCCAATTTTTCAAGAGTAAAATCAATATTCCCAACAGTTTTTGTTTCTCCAACATTAATTAATAAATGTTTGGATACTTCTTCAGCTTTTTTTATTGCATTATTTTTTATCGTAGAATCCTTTTTAATATTTTCATTTGTTACGATGTTTTGATATGTGTTTAATGCATTAGCATAATCCTTTTCTTCTTCTAAAGCATTTCCATATTGATATAAAGAATACCCTGCAACAGCTGGTGTTAATCCGTTCAAAATTGAGTTTGATACATCTTCACTTACTTCTGCATATTTTGGAAGCGCGATAATTTCGCTTAATTCATCCAAATTGTCTGCTGTAACTGGATATATTTCAGTTAATTTTTCTGTATTGATGTAATATGGAGAATCTACAAATTCTTCACTTGAAAAACTATATATCTCTTCCGATTTTTTCTCAATTTCTTGAGCAAAAACTTTTTCAAGTTCTTCATTCATTTTGTTATTTTTGTAAAGATTAATAATTTCCTCCTTGATTACTTCTTCTGGTGATTTCATCGCACAACCGAATAATGAAATCGACATTGCTGTCATACAGACAGCACTTAAAAACATTTTTTTCATAATAAATTCCTTTCCCTATATAATGATTATAGGTTATATCATATTAAATGTAAACGATTTCATTTTTAACTTCTATACTGAAAAAAACGGACAAAATTTCGATGCAAATGTAAAAAGTAATGTCTTTAAGTTGGAAGAAAGGCCATATTTTGATGAAATATGTGCTCATAGTTGGTCTGAAATAAGGGTAGGGTCGAAAAAATGTCCGTATTGCTCGAAGCTTTGTACGAAATACGTTGAGATTTTTACCAAAATAAGAGCTAGCACTGATTCTTGTCTTATATCTAAACTTAAGTTTAAACAGAATCCATACTTTTTTTAATGCCTATAACAGTATGTGAATTTCACGCAAACCTTTGCGGTATGTGCAGGAAGTCATTCCTCGGTTATGCTTTTCTACATACATATTCACACTGAGCAAATATTTACGACTCAATCTGTAACAATACCTATATTTTGATGATTTTCTGCTTTTGATTTATACTATAATTAGTTTGATGGAAAGAGAGATGATTATAATGATCAAAACTAAAACGGATTTAGGTTCAGATGAATTTAAAGTGATAAGAGAAATCAGTTTGGCTCATCCAAGATTGCAAAAAAAAAGAAAGATAAGTCAAACGGTTTGTGTTATTGCAGCATTTATTGAGGGGCTTTTTGCACTAGTAACTTTTTTAGACCGCTTTATTGAATATACATTAGTTCTTCTAGCATTTGCCATATTCTTTATATGGTCCGCAAAAGTGGGTATATATTTAGAACAGAATTTAATTTTTAAAGTAATTCAAAATAAAGCCTTTGATAATGTAAAAAATGGAACAATTGAGTATATATTTGATTCAGATGGAGTTACAACAATATTTGAACCTGAGTATGTTACAAGTAAATATAAATGGGACGCATTTCAATGGTGGTGTGTGTTTAAAAATTATATTTATTTACAAACCTTTTCTAAAAAAATGGTATTGGTGAAAAAAAGCAATTTAACTCCAGAAGATTATGAGAGCTTAATTTCACTTTTGAGCACTCATGTTCAGCAAAAAGAAATATGCAATTAATTTTGGATATGGAAAGGTTCTATTAAAGAACTCTTGATAAACAATGCACGAAACTGTTTTTGCGGAAGAAAACGGTGAATGTACGTAACTACTAAAATTTGAATTGTAAACGAAGCGGTTTTGTGCGTGATTTTGTTGTTTCGAAATTATGCGTGGTGTTATACTCATGAATAAGAAAATAAGAGGAAAAGATACATGAACAGATATGAGATTTTTAGATCTTTAAAACATTTAGAAGAAAATGCGAGCCAACATGAATTAATTGGTGTTGCATACGGAGAAACAATAGATGATGCTGCTGATGAAATTGATGAATGTATAAAAGCAGATTTGATTGCTGATGAAGACAATATATACACTGAATACAACGTGGATGTTAAACCATTTGACCCAGCAGTACTGCAACTAGAACAGTATGAGTATGCTGCTTCTGGAATACTATATCCTGCTGATTCTAATGCTCCTGAGAATATAATTCATGAGTATGGAATTAAAGAAGTAAAATGTGAAAAGTAAAATCATATAGAAATTGAATCTGGAGATATTCACTTAGAATGTCTCCTTTTTTTTATGCTTGCTTGATTTCTAATTGAGAAAGCACAAAAAAGGAGCTGGCAGAAAGGGTTGAATGCCAGCTCTAGAAATAGGAAATGTTGGATGATTTACAAGGGTTATGATTTATGGCTCATCCAACAAAGCCTAGTATAACAGGGTGTTATGTTTTTTTTCAACTACAACTTCAGCTTCCTGCTTAGTCTTGAATAACTTGGATTCTCTGACTCTGGTTCCTGCTGGAGTTTCATTATCATTGAACTTTATGGTGCAGAATCCTGAGCCTGTCCTAATTATAGTAGCTTCTCTTATATGATATCCGTTCGCTATGAAATAGACGATATCACCAAGATTAAATTTATTCATAGGCGTCCTCCTGATTTACATCAACTTCAACTGCTTCATCATATTGATGTTCTTCATACTTTTTGCAAGACTTGTTCATTTTGTAAAGGATGTAATCTTTATTCTCATCAGATGCTAAACTTTCATTTAGCTGAGATATAACATCATCAATTTCTTTGTCGTAGGACTGAGCATTCACTTTGTACTTGTCCTTTTTGACTTTGTCTAATACATCCTTCTGTTTGATCTTGACATTCAGAACGACTTTTTCATCCATCGAATACCAGTATTCATGCTGAAGGTAATAGTATTCGTGAAAAAGCGTATTTGTTCTTAACAATTCATTCAGCTTTTTTTGTTCATTCCATGTCAGAAGAGTTCTAGGCGTGTTAAATAAATGGTCTTCCAACTCCAGAGTGGATGAATCATTATTGCTTCGCAGACCTTTATAGGTGTTGAAACAAGCTTTCGTAATCATCGTCTGCAACGAACGGAAGTCATATTGTACATTGTTTTCGCCAAAAACTTGAACCAGTTCATTACTGTATTTAAAGTCAGCAGGAATCGTTACTTTTTCGATTGCAGTGTTGTTCTGCTTTAATTCCAAGACATATTTCAAAGCCTTCTTTGGTGAATCGTAGTAATCAAGAAGTTGTGTTTGATACTTCGTATCTATAACTAGAAACAGGTTTCGATTGTTATGTCTTGATTTTGCGATAACAAGTGAGCGGGCAAATTGTCTGCTCAAATTACTGCTCTGATAGGCTTTGCGAATATAATACAGCCTTCTAGGCTTGATACCCGTAATATTGCTTGCTTCATCAACTCCATATTTAAAAATGAGATATTCAACCCAGTCTAGAAAACGGTTTGTAGTTCTATGATTGCCATACCATCCATTAATGTCATTATCAGGAACAATTTCTCTGGATAGGCATGCAGGCTTATTAGTAACATTGGGTTTGCCACATGTAGGGCAAATAGAACGCCTTGTTTTTAAATGAATGAAAACTCTAAATCCGTCCACATGAAGATCTTCATAAACGGACGTAATAAAGCCATGAGCAATGTATTTGCCACCTGAGCAAGTTGGGAAGGTACAGTCCTGTCCTGTAGAATCGAGCAGATTTCTTGCCTGTACGTGAATAATATTATGCTTTCTGTCTACTTTGGCACTAAGAAACTCAATATCGGCCAAAGCCTTGATTTTGATTTTCATATACGTTCCTTTTCTTCTTTACAACTATATGATATCAGTTTTCAACGCTCTGGTAAATATAAAAACACAAGATTTTGCAATACACAAAAAGAAAAAATTTATCATTTACAATGATGGTGTCAAGAGGGAACGAGAGCTCTCTCAAGTGTAACGAAGGAGGAAATACATTATGTTACCTAACTATTTTTTACCCGAAGTCGATGAACTTCCGTTCAGCTGGATGAACCGTCTGGCAATAGCAAATGGCTTCAAAGATACGAACGATATGCTTCAGTCTTTGGGCTTCATTAAAGGAAAGGCTGTCAAACGACAGCATGACTATCTTCTAAAGATTACAAAGCTGATGCCAAAGAATGATTGGACCATCACTTTGATGAAGATGTATCTTGCAGAAGACTTACAACAGGAAAGACTAATTCCAGAACTTAACGAAGAGGAACACCTTTACCTTTGCCCTTGCTGTATGCAGGAAGACATAAAAACGCATGGTGCAGTAGTCTACCACTATCAGCATCAGTATCCAGGAGCATTTACATGCTGGAAACACGGAGTGAATCTGCTTCATGTAGCACCTGATGCACGTTTAAAGCCGATTCCTGATGAATCCGATCTAACACCTGTTGTTGGTGGATATGATTCAGATCGTGAAATGCGTCAGTTCCGTCGCTGTTATTCAAAATCGTCTTTGTACTATCGAGTTACAAAGTACCAGCTTGAAACACTTCTAAGCGATAATCATTTGACGGTTGACAACATTGCGGAAGTATTCAGAACTACGAAGTACAACGAGGAAATGCCTGTGGTTGCAGCTAACATTGTCTGCAACTCAACAATGGACAGTTTGACAGGCTATCAGAAAAAGAATCTGTTACAGCTTATCTTTGACGACCATCCTCGGTATCAGCGTTTTTTGAATAATATCAACTACGAAACGATGGTCGGTTTTGAAATGAAGAAACTTCCAAATGGACACACAGTTCTTCATATCAAGTCTGCGAACAAGTACAAAGCCAGAAGAGAAAGGAGACGAATCAAACGTGTCAGAAACAAAATCAAACGCAAGCAAAATAGAAGAAGGTAGAGGCAAAGGCTCAGGAGCCTCTTACAAGCCTTGGATTCAAACAAGAGAAATCAGCAGCTGTGGGACCTGTTCTAATCCTAAAGACTGGAAAACAGGTCGAACTGTTGAGCTTCTCTCACAAGAGGAAGCTTATTTCTGGCATATGCTGAGATGGGATGACAGCATCTTGGATATACGGGAACAGTATCCTCTTGATCTTGAGCTGACAAATGAAATCTGTGATGACAGATGCTGTAAGCATCCTGGAGGTCGCAATTGTTATATGACAACCGATTTCTACGTTATCTACAAAGACGGGTCTGAAAAAGCCTTCAGCATCAAGACATCAAGAAACCTTTTGAAAAAGAGAAGAACAAAAGAAAAGCTTGATATCGAACGATGCTACTGGGAAAAATTTAGACATGTTCCTTATGAAATTGTGTTCAAAGAAGATATGAATGTTGTTTTTGCTGAAAACATTCGTATCGTATCTAAATTCTACAATGCTTCAAGTGTATTCGACGAAATGTCGATGCTGAAGCATATGATTGCAACGAAACGTATTCAGGTCGATATGGAGTCAGAACCACTCGATTTTCCATATCTTCTTGAACAGTATCGTGAAGCCTTGCCAGAAGTGAAAGGAGAAGTATCTGTATGTCAAACCCATTCAACCTAAAAGTAGGTTCTATTATTCACGAAATGGAATCCAATATTGATCATCGAGTCATCTATGAGAATGGCGACTGCTTTGTTACGATTCTTATGCATTCGCCTAAAAGCAAAGTCATAATCAATGAATGGTATTCAGAAATGATTAGAAATCTGCTTGAAAATCGAGAAATCGTAATTCATGAGCCAAAGTATGACAAAGTGTTTGATGAGGACAACTTATCCTCAAAGGAAAAGGAGCTTTACCTACGCAACAAAGATATTGTCGATATGGTTCGCAAAGCTTATGGTCCTTGCTATTTTGAGCTTGCAAGTCGAAAAGAAAAGCCTTGTATCAAGGAACTAAGTGAGAAATACAAAATCACTACAAGGACTGTTTTGTATATCGTAAAATCCTATCTGATGAGCGGTTTAGATCCATATTCACTACTACCAAAAGCTGGTAAAAAGAGCAAAGGAAACCTGAACTATGAAAAGAAAACAGGTCGTCCACCAATGTTTGAGGCAGGCATGCCTCTAACGAATGAATTAAGAGAAATCTTTGATGACTGCTGTAAACACTATTTGTCAGGCAGAGAAAAATCGTATTCAACAACGTATGACTGGATGCTCACAAAGTATTTCACAGTACGTGTGGAAATGCAGTCAGAGGATGGCGTTATAATTCGCCAAAAGCTTTTGCCAATCGACCAGCGTCCTACGCAGAATCAGATGGAAACATACATTCGAAACAACACTTCAACAAAGGAACGCAGTATCTGTAAAACTTCCAAACGTGAGTACAGAAACAACGAGCGTATGCTTAGAGCTGATAACCTATGCAATGTTCAAGGTCCAGGTGATTTGTTTGAAATGGACGAAGTAGAAATGGATGTTTCGATTGTCAGCGAAGCTGACCAAACCAAAGTGATTGGTCGTCCTATTGTACATGCAATGGTAGACGTCTATTCACGTATGATTGCAGCAGTATCCGTTTCTTTGGAGAACAACTCAGTACTTGGATTCACCAATTGTCTTTTAAACCTTGGTGAAGACAACAAACAGCTTTGCAGACGCTTTGGCTTGGAATTGAATGATGGCTTATGGGACATCAATGTACTTCCAAACCGTATTCGAAGTGACCGTGGTTCAGAATACCGTTCCAAAGAGGTCAAACGTATCTGCAACGAGCTCGACATTACACTTGAGCTTGTACCGCCTGCTATGGGTTCTTTAAAAGGGCAGGTAGAACAGCTGTTCCATCAGTATCACTCTGTTCAAAACGACCTTATCGAAGGTAAAGGACTCATTACCAAGCGTCATGATTCCAACCATCATAAGACGGCTATTCTTACATTGGATGATATCTGGGTATTCGTCATCAATCAGACGATTGCTCACAACATGATGACGATGGCTGAATATCCAATGACAAGAGATATGGTCAATAAATCTGTACATCCTATTCCACTAGAGATTTGGGACTATGGATGCAGGAAATTTGGAGCACCAAGACCAATTACCAACCTTGACCAGTTCGAATATTCAATCCGTAGAGAAGTGAGTGCTCGTATCACACGTAAAGGTATCGAATGGAACGGATTGTTCTATATTGCAAACGATCCTTGGCTTGCAGAACAGATTACGATGGCCAAAGGGAATTCAGTGCCTTTGAAATGTCGCCTTGACGAAAGAAATGTTGGCTCACTTTGGTTTATTGCAGGCAACCGCCTTGTTAAGGCTGGCTTGAACCAGAACCGAGCTGGAAACTTTGAATTCAACGGCAAGTCATTACGTGCTTATGAAGAATTCAAGGCAAAGAAAAATTAGATAATAAAAATCAAGCCTAATTCATAAAATTTTGTGTCTTTCCA
>OKTJ01000886.1_pt1 | contig 15991 bp, 15 predicted proteins | sample 1606201 | NCBI WGS metagenome assembly OKTJ01 (sample SAMEA3879536, study PRJEB24766) | human gut metagenome | biome: human-associated habitat; feature: feces | place: USA | collected 1985/1987 | reverse complement strand
CGGTGTGACTCGTGGTATCTGCAAGATGGATGAGAATGGAAACTTGACTGAAGTTGTAGAGACAAAGAATATTGTGAGGACCACAGATGGAGCAGAAGCAGACGGTGTGGCTGTTGATGTAAATTCTCTGGTTTCCATGAATATGTGGGGCTTGACTCCTGATTTTCTGGATGTGCTGGAAAATGGTTTCAAGGAGTTTTTTGAGAAAGAAGTACCGAGCAATCCTCAGAAAGCCGAGTATCTGATCCCAATCTTCATCGGTGAGCTGCTGGAGCAGGGTAAGATATCCGTAAAGGTTCTGAAGACCAACGACACTTGGTATGGCATGACCTACCACGAAGATGCAGCTTCCGTAAAGGAGAGCTTCCGGAAGATGCTGGAGAACGGTGTATACAAGGCTGACTTGTTTAGTGATCTGTAAACGATGATGAAAGAAACGATTGATTTACTCGGAAATATCCTCACAAACATCCTGACTGCTCTTTATGAACCTTTTGGATTCTCACTGCTTCTCTCGTTCTTTGCAATGTTTTTCTACCTGTATGCATATGAGCCAATACATGCCGGCAAAGGGTGGAAGAGTGCCATAGTAACATGGTATCAGAAATTTAAAGAGGGTGTGTTTTTTCGGAAGTTGTTTTTCTTATTTTTTGTGACCTCACTTATTCTGTTCCGAACCCTGTTAAACCGGAGCCTTTGGATGAATCCTTTATCTGATGTTATGGGCGGTTGGGGCATCTGGAAGACAGCGAGCGGAGAAAAGCAGCTGACAACAGAGTGCATTGAGAATGTGATTATGATGGTGCCGTTTTCAGCAGCAGTGCTGTGGTCATTCGGAAAGAAGATAGGAAACGGCTGGAAGAAAATACTGTGGCAAAGCGGGAAGATAACGTTCATCTTCTCGATAAGCATTGAGATATTGCAGTTATTGCTTCGCTTGGGAACGTTCCAGCTATCAGACATCTTCTATAATACAGTAGGCGGAATGATTGGCGGCTTGATATATATTGTGCAGTGATGAAGGCAAGAAAGCGTCTGTAAAGCTGGATGAAATTGTGATATACTGTGAGAGCGGTAGCTCCCATGTTGCTCTGATAATCACACACCTCTCCGTGGTGAGTAGCAGGCAACGATCTATTATGATCGGCGAAGATGTGAGCAATAATAGGAAAAGGATGGTGTAAGTGATGGCGATTAAGTCGTTAGAAATTAATTCAAAAGAAATTCATCTTATGAAATCAGTTACATCAGCCGATTATTCAGGAAAGACAGTGCTGACAAATTCCTCTTGGGAATATGTAGAATTATGGTTGAAAAGACAGAGTTCAGAAAAATCTAGGCGAGCATTATTTTATTGGTCTCAAGCAAAGAATTTCTATATTGCATCTGAAAATTTACCAATAGAGTCGCGCCCTCTTACTTCGTACTATTGTTGTATGAATGCTGCCAAGGCACTGCTGGCTATTAAAGGTCCAGACAGTATTGATTTTGATAATTTATCGCATGGTATTTCATCAGATAGAAGGCAATGGGGAAAATCTAATAACATAAAAAATGCTGAGGTTGTTTTTTCTGGATCAGGTGTATTGTTTGAGCTGTCTAAATATTTCAAAGAAGAAGCAGGGAAAAAGATATATTCTGTGTATGATTTGATGTATAATATACCATGTATTCATCGAGCATTTTCTCTTACATATAGATGTCCTGAATTGTTTATTCCGATTAGAGATATTAAATTTATTGTAGATAGTGAATTAAAAAAAGGTTGGGTCCAGTTTCAGGTCGATGAAAGGTATGCTAATGGAAATTCATTAAGGTATGTGCCTAAACAATATGAGAAGGTGAAATATCAGGATTCCATCAAATATTTAATGAGAAAAAAGCAGCGATTCGCATGGGATATTCATGGAGATAAAAAACAAAGATTAGAAGCCTTGTCTAAATATCACGGTAGCATTCGCAAGGATTTACTTTATATATACGGCGATGCTAGATTGTGGTATATAAAAAAAGATATTGATACGAATCAGCATATTCTAAAGAGAAATTCAATTACATTAATATTTGCAGTTTTCCACTGGCTGAGTGAGCTGGTACGGTATAATCCAGAAAAATTTGAATCATTAATGAAAACGAATCAGAACTGGTTGATTCACGAATTTGTAGATAATAGTTTGTATCAATACATAGATGAAATCAGTTGCGAGATAACAGAAAATGATATCATGACATCCGGTTATCGTAAATGATTATAGTAATATGATAGTGGGTGTATTATGGGATTTTTGTCATTATTTCAAAGAAAACAGAAAAATACACAAGCAATTTCAAAAAGCAATGCTACTTTGGAAAGGGCAGCAGATAGTATTCTTAATCAAAGAGGAAAGCAAATAGTAGATGGGCTAAACAGAACCACCGCTAGTACTGGAACTCCGATGGATAAATTGCATGGTGGGGCAAAAAGAATGGCTCAAATGTCAAACATAGGTGGGGGTTCAAAAGCAACTGGTGGAGGTGGCGTTGATGAAGGAATGAAAGCAATGCTACAATACACACAGGCTAACACTGTGAAAAAGATGACATCGCAGAGCAGGAAGAAAAAGATTCCAGACAATAAGTAATCTTGCCCACATATCCATACAGTGCTATACTTAAACCACTACAAAAGGAAAGAGGTTATCACCATGCCAAGAACGAAAGGCAGCAAGAACAAACCGAAGGCAATCAATGACTACGCATCCCAGATTACAGAGAAGCAGGAGACTATTGCGTCTCTGAATACTGAGATCGTATCCATCCAGAAAGCGATTGAAGAGCAGAAGAACACACTGAAAGAGAAGAAAGCTGCTCTGAAGAAGGCCGAAAAAGAAGCGGCATCCCTGGAAGCGAAGAAGGCAAAGGCGGATGCTAAGGCCGCTGAAGAAGCTAAGAAGACCGAAGCAGAGGCTGTACTGAAGAAGCTGTTGGCGAGCGGCATGAGTGCGGACGAGATTCTGGAAAAGCTGAAATAAACAAGAACCCAAGAAAAAATCAAAACCACCCGTCCAACGGGTGGTTTGCTCTAGGGCTATAAGCCATGCTACCGGCCAGCGCCTCAAGACGCTGGCTTTCACTTTGTTAAAGCCTTATTGCCTTTGCCTCTTTCGCCACCCCTTAAAGGGTGTTTGTATTACTCGCCACCCTTAAAAGGGTCTTCATATTCTCGTACACTTAATTTATCCAGTGCTATATCATGCTTTTCTTGGTCTTCTATGTATTTTCTTATGGTTGCTTCATTTAGACCTACTGTACTCACATAATATCCTTCTGCCCAAAAGTGCCTATTTCCAAACTTATACTTCAGATTTGCGTGTTTCTCAAACATCATTAACGCACTTTTTCCTTTTAAATATCCCATAAAACTTGACACACTCATCTTCGGTGGTATTACCTAATAGCAAGTGTACATGATCTATCATCATATGTCCCTCTAGTATCTCCACTCCTTTGTACTGACATAACAATCTTATTATGTCTTGCAAACTCTGTCGATACTGTGCATATATTATTTTTCTTCTATACTTTGGTACAAACACTACATGGTATTTGCACATCCATTTTGTGTGGGATAAACTATTTGTTTTATTTGCCGTTAAAATCACCTTTTTTTTACAATAGACTTGAACATTCTTATTGTAATACGATTGGTGATTTTTTTGTATAACTTTTTATGCACACCCGCATAGCGGGTGGTTGTTTGTACCACGCAAGCGTGGCACTAGGTAAACCCATTAATAAAAGCAGACTGTGAAAACGCAGTCTGCTTTTTCTATGTTCCGAAATTGGTACATTCTCTGCTGTAAAATATAATTAAATTGGTGAACAAAAGAGGATCGGAGCGTGACGGTACATGTCTAATAAAAATCATTCTGGTGACAGTGCACAGTTGAGTCTTTTTGATATTTTGGGGCTTGCGGGGAATATTGACAGCAAGTATTCCTCAGATGAAATTGAGGAGGTTATAGGTAAGCTCCGTGCAGCTAAGCGTACCGCAGAAAAGCATGAGGAAAATGAACGCCGCCGCAGGGAAAAAGAAGAATTAGAGCGGAAAGCCCGTGAAGAAAAAGAGAAAAAAGAAGCACATATACGTGAAGTTACAAGCATGGATCTTCCGCTCGATTGGGAAAATGCGTTCAATCAGGATGTAAGGACTCAGGGTATTCACGCTGACAGCATTTCTGACGGTCTCATTTTCAGTCTATCTAATCTCGGACGGGTTGATATTGAATATATTTCTTCAATAACCGGTGAGGACTACAAGACAATTATCGGTGCGCTGAAAGGATCTATCTATCAGAATCCGGAAACATGGGGCGAGTGCTTCTATAAAGGTTGGGAAACCTCTGAGGAATATCTGTCAGGCAATATGATGCGAAAATGGAAGGTGGCTAAAGAAGCTGATAAGGAATACGACGGCTATTTTGCTGATAATGTCAAAGCTATTGAAAAGGTTCTTCCTCCTACTGTTGCAACAAAAGATATCTATGTGACACTGGGTTCGCCGTGGGTACCTACGGATATAATTGATGATTTTATTGAACATCTTCTTGGCGATTGGCGCAGATACTGGTATAGCATCGATAACGAAGAAGATTTCAATACAAAACACGATGAATTGACCGGTACTTGGGAAATACCATTCAAAAGCAGATACAATCATGATGTCAAGGTGACACGAACATACGGTACCGACAGAATAAACGCTCTTCATATTCTCGAAAGAACTTTGAACATGAAGTCGGTCGCAGTTACCGATGAAGTCGTATGTAATACAAATTCTTCGGGCAAAAAAAGAGTTATTAACCAGTCTGAAACCATTCTGGCTATTGAAAAGCAAAACAAAATGATAAAGGCGTTCCAAAAATGGATCTGGGATGATGAAAGAAGAAAAGAACGCCTTGAAATAATTTTTGAGAACAATTTCAGTTGCGTTAGAAAAAGAATTTTTGACGGATCATTTTTACGGTTTCCCGACATGTCTCCGGCGATAAAGCTTTATTCCTATCAAAAAGACGCTGTTGCGCGAATTCTTTTTACTCCGAACACTCTATTGGCACACGATGTCGGAGCCGGAAAAACCTATGTTATGATTGCTGCGGCAATGGAAATGCGCCGCATGGGGCTGTCTGAAAAGAACATGTTTGTTGTTCCAAATAACATTGTCGGTCAATGGAAAAACATTTTCTATGCCATGTATCCAAGTGCCAATATTCTTTGCGTCGAACTGAAAAGTTTCGCTCCCTCAAAAAGAGAAAGTGTTCTTGAAAGAATACGTGACGAGGATTTTGATGGGATCATTATTGCTTACAGTTGTTTTGAGCGGATTCCGTTGTCAAAGGAATACTATCGAAACCGGCTTGTTTATGAACAGGAACTTATCGCAGAAATAGCGGGCAAAAAGAACAAGGTCACTTCTCGTTTGAAGAAGAAACAAGAGGCGGTTTCAAAAGCCTTATCTGAACTTGCCGTTGCAATGGATGATTTGTATAACGGTGTGTATTTTGATGATCTCGGAATTACAAGACTCTTTGTAGATGAGGCACACAATTTTAAGAATGTTCCTATCGAAACAAAAGCAGACAAAGTTCTTGGAATCAGTGCTTCAGGTTCCAAGAAATGCAAGGATATGATGGATAAGGTATATATGGTGCAGAAGAAGAATGACGGCGCAGGAGTTGTCTTTGCTACCGGAACTCCGATTACAAATTCTATCACAGATGCGTTTATTATGCAGATGTATTTGCAAAGCGGTGAACTTGCCATGCTGGATCTTCAAAACTTTGACAGTTGGATCGGTATGTTTGCAGAAAGGAGCACGGAATTTGAAATTGATGTTGACACAAGCAGTTATCGGCTTGCCACTCGTTTTTCTAAGTTTCACAACCTTCCCGAACTCACATCTCTACTGTCATCCATTGCCGATTTTCATCAAGTGGACACATTAGCCGGTATCCCGCAGATAGATGGATATACCGATGCGCTGATCTCAAAAACAAATGATTTTGCAGATTATCTGAAAGATATTTCACAGAGAGCAGAGAATGTCCGCAAAGGATATGTCAGCCGCAAGGATGATAATATGCTAAAAATCACAACGGACGGAAGAAAGGCGGCGCTTGATTTAAGATTGGTCGATCCGAATGCTATGTTCACATATCAATCGAAAGTGGCACGCTGTGTCGAAAATGTTGCTGATATATATTTCAAAACAACGGTTCGTAAATCTGCACAAATCATTTTCTGCGACACATCGACTCCTAAAACGGGTTTTAACATTTATGATGAAGTGAAGACTATGCTTCAGAGTAAAGGCGTTCCTTCTGACAAGATTGCTTTTATTCATGATGCCCGGACCGAAGCACAGAGAAATACCATGTTTGCCCAAGTCAGGAAAGGCGACATTCGCGTGTTGCTCGGTTCGACCTTCAAACTCGGACTCGGTGTAAATATTCAGGATAAGCTGATCGCTCTGCATCATATCGATGTTCCGTGGAGACCGGCAGATATGACGCAACGTGAGGGGCGCATTCTGCGCCAAGGAAATACCAATTCAAAAGTGCAGATTTTCCGATATATCACAGAAGGGAGCTTTGATGCCTATTCATGGCAGCTGCTCGAAACCAAGCAACGATTTATTACCGGATTGCTTTCCGGATCGCTTACCGAGCGGAGTGGAAAGGATATTGAAGACACAGTGCTCGACTATGCCGAGGTCAAAGCTCTGGCCGTAGGAAATCCTCTTGTAAAAGAGCGTGTGAAGACCGCAAACGAGCTTTCGCGCTATCTGACATTACAGCGCAAACTTGTTGATTCAAGAATTCGCATGGAAAAAGAACTGTTAGAGATGCCCGGAAAAATATCCAATCAAGAGAATAATATTGCCCAATGTGAAGCCGATATTGCATTTTACAACGGATGGAAACAAGAAAATCCCGAACCGGTTGATAGCAAGGTAAAGAAGGAAGCGACGGAAAAGCGTAAACATTTAAGAGAATACATTCATTCTTCTCTTATTGGACATGTTCTTGAACCGAAAGAGAAAGCCCTTACAACATATCGAGGTTTTGAAATTATTCTCCCCGCTAACATGACACGGGAAAAACCTTATATTTGGCTGAAACGAAACGGTCGTTATTATGTAGAACTCGGAGATACGAATACGGGCAATTTAATAAGAATCGATAATTTTCTTGATGATTTACGAAAGCACTTTGATAAATTGAAAAATGGATTTGCTAAGCTGCAAGAAAGAGAATATCAACTTAAGGAAGAACTCAAAAAGCACGAAAGTTTCAGCGATGAAATTGAGGAATGCCGCAAAAAGCTCGAAATACTTAATAAGAAATTAGGAGTAGATAAGACATGAGCGATATTAAAATGACCAACATACCCTCTATGAATGTCGGTAAAATGGTTGAAAAACTGTCAAGCGCCTACTGCGCAATTATTCAAAACAACTACCCTATCAAAACGATGCCGTCCGTTATGCTGTGGGGACCTCCGGGTGTTGGTAAATCACAAGCAGTTCGCCGGATTGCAAAAGAGATTGGCGAGAAAACCGGTAAAACGGTTAATGTAACCGATGTTCGATTGCTTCTTTTCAATCCTATCGATCTGCGTGGCATTCCTACTGCCAACGCAGATAAAACGCTTGCAGTATGGCTGAAACCGCAGATATTTCAAATGGACGCAAGTGATAATATTGTCAATATCCTGTTTCTTGATGAAATCTCCGCAGCACCTCAGTCCGTACAGGCGGCAGCTTATCAGATCACACTTGACCGAGTTGTCGGAGAACACAAGCTTCCCGATAACTGCATCGTAATTGCCGCCGGAAACCGTGTGACAGATAAATCCGTAGCTTTCAAAATGCCGAAAACTCTGGCAAATCGACTTATGCACATCGAAATTGAAGGCAGTTTCAGTTCGTGGAAGCAATGGGCAATTTCCTCCGGTATCAATGATAAGGTTGTCGGTTTTTTGTCTTTCAGGCAAAGTTATCTCATGGGATTTGATTCCGACAGTAATGATCTCGCTTTCCCGACTCCCCGTTCGTGGGAAATGGTAAGCAATGTTCTGAACTTGATTGATGATGACATAGACAGCATGTATTACTTGATTGCCGGACTTGTCGGGACAGGTGCAGCGGTTGAATTCAGAACATGGGCCAAGGTATATAAAAACCTGCCGTCCGTTGAAGATATTTTTGACGGCAAAATGCCACAGATGCCAAAGGATACTGATGTCATGTACGCTTTAACGGCATCTATGACCGCCTATGCACGGATGCACAAAGATGAAATGAGCAGAATCGCAAATTCAATCCGATATGCAGACAAAATGCCTCCCGATTTCAGCGCAGTATTGCTGAAAGACTATATGTGCATAGATAAAAATTACAAAGAAAAGCTCATGACCATTCCGGAATTTGCAAGGTGGCTTCAAACGAAAGGATGGTTAATGAATGGCTCTGTCTGAAAGCAAGATTAAAGGGTGCATAAAAAGACTTCTGTTATCACGCATGCGCATTTTGTATAACCATGGATTTTACGGTTTACTTTTAATGCATATGATTTATGCTGTCAGTGAAGAAATTGAAACGGCTTGTACGGATGGAGTAAGGATTACTTTTGGCATAGATTTTCTCGATAGTCTCAGTGATAGTGAACTTGACTTTGTCATGATGCATGAGATTTTGCATGTTGTGTTACAGCATTGCTTTCGCGGAGATGTTGAAGACCCTGAAGCATATAATATTGCGGCTGACATTGTTGTCAACTCTAATATTATGCTTGAGAACGGAATGAAAGCGAGCAGTATAACGCTAAGCAAATACGGAATAGCAATGCATGTTGCACCGGACGGAAAAGAAGGGCATGAATATACTGCCGAACAGGTCTATGCTATGCTTCCGAAGAATCTTAATAAAAAAGGCAATAATAAAAGTCCCGGTTCTGCTGATGGTAGAGCAAAAAAAGGCAATAATAAAAGTCCAGGTTCTGCTGTCGGCAGGGCAAAAAAAGAGATTTCAAAAGAACAGCATCAACCGGTACGGGTATGGGATGATCATTCCCAGTGGGGTAAATATGAGGAAGATGATACTCCCCGAGATGTATGGGTCAAGCGGTTTGAAGACGCAGCAGAAGCTATTAAGATCAGAGATCCATCAAACGCAAGGGGCCTTCTCCCTGCCTTTGCCGAGCGCATTCTGAAAGAACTTAAGAAATCGCAAACTGATTGGCGGACAATCTTGAATGATTTTATTCAGGAAGAAGTTGTTGATTATTCGTTTGCTCCACCGGATCGGAGATTTGACGACAGTCCGTTTTTCTTGCCTGATTTCAACGGCAAGGAAGATAGGGTAGAAGATATCCTGTTTATGATTGATACATCAGGGAGTATGTCGGACGATATGATTGCAGCAGCATATTCAGAGGTTAAAGGAGCAATTGATCAGTTCAACGGAAAACTAAAGGGATGGCTTGGCTTCTTTGATGCGGCGATTATAAAGCCACAGCCGTTTAGCGACGAGAACGAGTTCAAGATAATCAAACCCGCCGGAGGTGGTGGAACCGACTTTCAAATCATTTTTGAGTATGTATTTCATCATATGTCCGACAAATTGCCGGCAAGTATTATCATATTATCAGATGGATATGCCCCCTTTCCTCTGGAAAAGCTTGCCGGAGGTATTCCGGTGCTTTGGTTATTAAACAATGAAGAAGTGAATCCGCCTTGGGGAAAGGTTGCAAGGATAACCGTATAACATAAGAGATTTGAGCAATGTACAATGAGCAAATTAAGGAAATACTAATGAAAACATATGATATATGTGCATAAACACTTGACTGTAGCCCATCCGCTGTGTCGGAAAATAAACTATATTATTATACTTTGGGCAAGTATTACGAAAAGAAATTATTTTTCTTCGAAATATATTAGAGTCTCAGCTATCTAAAAATTCGATTGCTTGGAAAAAGGATTTAATGATTTATTCCGAACGCATTACAGAGAATGCACATATCAGAACTTTAGTGCAAACACGGACGGTTACCAGCAGGTATCACTTTCTGTTACTCCTGAAAGAACAAATGAAATTGTAAATTATATTGCATTTGCGTTTGTTTACGGTTATAATGAGAATGAAATGACGGTTGATAATGCGGAAGTAAACTTACTAAAAGTTAAGCTGAATCAAAATTGCGGCAAGGCAAAGATGTAATAACTTATTATAAGAGTGATGCGTTAAATATCGCAAACTCAGTAGGCAGCACTAGAAGTAAGTGTGATCCCAAACATAGAGGGTCTGCTTCTTTTAAGTATTATCATGTTAAATATAAAAATATAAAGTTGAGTATCCATTCGTTTTATGTATAGGGAATACAGGTGGTATTATGGTTTATACTTTTATGAATTATGACGATTTTAATAGTAAATATAACGATATATTAAAAATTGCCACTTGCTATAGTGAGAATTTTAGTTTTTTTACTGTGAGACAGATCCATAAAAAGGATCATTCTAATGAATATTTTAATTTCTTGGATGGTTTTAGAAATCATGAAATTCCATTAGGTAAAATAAAAACACCCAGATATACTGCAGGACAACAAATCCATTGTTTCAGAATTAATAAAATAACAACGGCTTTATTGATGAAACCTATAGATTTTTCCTCTTGGAATGCTTATGATTATCCTGAAGATTTGGCTTTTTATAAAAATTGCATACCGTGGTTTCGCTGTATTTCACATGAAAAAATGGTGTTAGTCAATGAGACCAATTTTAGTGCATTTAATGAGTTTAAAAAAATAGGCATAAATTTTAGATTGATTAATAATTCTAACTATATTTGAAAAAATTTAAAACGAATGTGGGTAAGTAGGCTCATTTGAGCCTACCTATTCAAGCGGTGAAACCTCATATTACTATTACACATTTGACGGTTCGCTTGAAAGTGAATATCGCACATCATCAAACGGCAGTCTCACTCATTACATTGTTACCGATTCAGACGGTAATACGGTAGAAAAGACATTTGTAAACGGTCAGACAAAGACTATTACAACAGGCACAGATAAGGGAGCAAAAAACATGAAAAAAATAATACAACCAATATCAATATTATTAATCATAACGCTGTTATCTGCGATATGTATAATACCATATGCAGCGACTATCGTTAACGGTGGTAATTACGAATATACAGTTATGGATGCAACCAAGGTCCAAAAGTATGTTGTAGGTATGATTGACTTAACTGATGATGAGAAATTTCTTTACGATACTAATGGTGACAATGTTTTGACCGTTATTGATGCCACTAATATTCAGAAAATTATTGTTGGATCTCAATTCGATACATCAGAACCGTCATCTTTGACAGAAACTACTTCGGTTTACGGAACTGAAACATCCACAGAAACAACGATATCGGATTTCTCCTCTGCTTGTACTGAAGTAACAACTGAATATACTGAAACTACTACAGAATGTGTTGAGGAAACAACAATTGTTGATGAACCATCGACAGAATCGACTGAAACAACTACGGAAGAAGTTACTGAACCTTCAACAGAAGAGTATACTGAGCAGATTACTGAACAGCCTACTACAGAGCCAAAACCAACTGTTCCGCCTAAAAGTGTGAAATTCAATAAGAATACAATAACACTTGGGGTAGGGGAGTCATATACTCTTATTACTACTATTGAAAATGGAGATATTTCGCAAGTAGAGTTTACTACAGATAATAGTGGGGTAATTACTGTAGACGATAAAGGCAAAATGACTGCTGTGGGCATTGGTGTCTCTACAATTACAGCAAAAACTTATAACGGACTTACAGCCAAATGTAAGGTTACTGTTAAAAAGCTTGCTAATAGCATAAAGCTTGATAAGACAAGTATTATACTTGGAGTCGGTGAACAGTATGATTTTTCAAGCTATGTGCCGAGCGGAACAGCAGCTTATTATCGTTCTTATTATTCAGATGATCCGAATATTGCTTTTGTTCAAAAAGCCGGAGGTTTAATGACCGCAAAAAAGGCAGGAACCACAACTATGAGATGCAAAATGCCAAACGGTACACAAGCAACCTGTAATGTAATGGTCAAGCCGCTTGCAACATCTCTTAAACTTAACGCAAGTGAAATTGTACTGTACATAGGTCAGAGTTTTGACATTAACAGCAGTGTTCCAAAAGGTACAGCGGCATATTACAGACTTTATTCATCAAGCAATTCAAAAATAGCTGCTGTAACAAGAGGCGGAGGTGTCGTCAAAGGAGTAGCGACAGGAAAAGCAACTGTAACTTGCATTTTGAATAACGGAAAAAAAGCCATTTGCAATGTATACATAATGCCACAGAACAAGAAAATTTCAAATGTTCCGTTAATCGGTCAAAGTAAGCTCCCGACAGGCTGTGAAACCTGTAGTGCAACAATGCTGTTGAATTTCTACGGATATAAAATTTCTGAAACGACATTTGCAGATAAGTATTTGGTAAAAAAACCTTTCGGTTATTCAAACGGTTCATACACAGGACCTGATCCGAATTGTGCCTTTGTTGGAACACCATACAGTTCCAACAGCTACGGAGCGTATGCACCGATTATGGTAAAATGTATGAATAAATACCTTTCCGACAAATCATACAAGGCTGTAGAAATCAGCGGGAAAAGTCTTGAATATCTTTCGGGTAAGTATGTTGCACAAGGTCAGCCGATTATGGTGTGGGCAACAATTAATATGTCACCGTCATTTAAGACAACCACTTGGAGAGTAAACTACACCGATGAAAACGCAAAATATAAACTCGGCAGTTACTACACTTGGACTGCCGGCGAACATTGTTTGTTGCTCACGGGCTATGACAAAGATTATTACTATTTCAACGACCCATGGACAAACGCTCGTACAAGATACTCAAAAAGCCTTGTAAATACAAGATATAATGAACTCGGCAAACAGGCTGTAGTTATGGTGAAAAAATAACAAGAACCTTCTCTGATGAATTTATCATTAGGGAAGGTTTTTTCTTTTATTTGTTGGTATATTCTATTAAGGCAAAAACGCCTTTAGAAGTTTAAAATAAATCGCTGTGTGTTCCGGTCCTTGTCAGATACAAAATAAGTTCTTCATTACTAATTTCGTAAATCAGGAGCCAGTCGGGGGTAATGTGACACTCCCTACAGCCGGAATAATTTCCAATTAGTTTGTAATCTTTATATTCCGGTGGCAGTAGTTGTTGTTCAGCTATCATTTCAACAACATCATCAAGCAATTGAATATTGTATCCACGCTTAATTGCCAGCTTAACATCTCTGTTGAATTTCTGTGATGGCACAATTCTTAATTTACTCATTGGTAATATCCTCTAAAAGCTCTCTAAATGAAGCATAGGTTTTTTTGTTTGGATTTTTTTTCAGTTCTTCAACTTCTTTTATTGCAGAAATTGTATCTGCATTTGGCGTTTCATAGTTAATGACATTGAGCATATAACGGATAAGGTTGCCCTTTACATTTTCGCCACCTTTTACAACAATACTTTTATAAGCGTTGTAAATATCACGGTCAACGGTAAATGAACAAGTAATCTTATTGTTACTCATAATTTTATCACCTTTCAAAAAAATATTGCTAAGCTAAAAACTAATGTTACTTAGTAATATTAGTATCTCACTAAGTTAGAGTTTGTCAACCCTAAAAAGTAAAATTTATATGTAGGAGGAAATATTATGAAAACAATCAAAGAGCTTGTATTGAGTGCTAAAAACGGCAATAAAAAAGCATTTGATAAGCTGTATAAACTTACAAGCAATGATGTATGGTTCACTTGCGTTTCTTTGCTCAAAGACGAAGAAAACGCAAAAGACATAATGCAGGAAACCTACATCACCGCATTCTTAAAACTTGATACACTCAAAGATGAAGAAAAATTTTGCGGTTGGCTCACGGCAATAGCAACAAACAAAAGCAAAAATAAATTGAAAGGAAAGGTGGAATATCAGATTGACGATGAAGTTCTGATTGCGGAAACTGAAACAGATGAGTTAATGCTCCCCGAAGAGTACATAAACAAAGCCGAAAAAAGAAAGGTGCTTTTACAGATTATAGAAGACACACTTTCATTCAATCAGTATCAGGTTGTTTTGATGTTCTATTTCAACGAGCTGTCAATTGCCGAAATTGCTCAGGCACTTGAAATTTCAGAGGGAACAGTAAAATCTCGCCTAAATTCATCAAGGGCAAAGATGAAAACTGCAATTGAAGATTACGAAAACAAAAGCGGTGACAAGCTTCACGGTGTTGTTGTTGTACCTTTCTTTACAACTATTTTCAAGGAAGAAGCAAAGAGCCTTGCAGTACCGAACATTACAATCAAGCTCCCGAACGGACAGACACTTGCAACATCTGCAACAAAAGGCTTTGCGACAGGTGCAAAGTCAACAGTTTCATCTATCGTAAAGGCAACAGCAACTGCGACAGTAAAAACCAAGGTAATTGCCGTTGTCTGCGGTGCTACAATACTTGCAGGCACATCAGCAGTCGGCATAAGCATTCTTGCAGGCTGTAACGCTGAGAAAGAACCGACAGAACCGTCAGTAATATCTTCAACCGTACAGACTTCAACTGTATCATCTGAGGTCAGCAAGGCTATTGAGGATAACGGTCTAAAAATCGACAAAGACGGCAACATCACTGATAAGAACGGTAAGAAAGTCGAAGTAAAAGACGGCAAAGTAGAAGTAAAAACCGATGACGGTAAGACAGTTACAGTTAAGGTTGACGATGTAAAAACTACAGTATCTAACAAAAACAACAGCAACAAGGGTAACACCGAAAAGAAAGAAGATACTAAGTCAAATACATCTTCAAAGAAAGACAACTCTTCAAAAACAAATACATCTGATAACGACAAGAAGCCAGCTAAGCCAAGCAACTCTTCGAGTAATAACCAGAAGCCAGCGAAGCCGAGTGAGTCATCAAAGACTGAAACGACAGCAGCTAAGAGATATAAGTACTATAAGCATCACGATGCTGTGACAAAATTTCACGATAAGGAATGGATTGTAACAGGTACTCACGAGGAACCAGTATATGGTTGGGTAGGCTACAATGTATGCAATGACTGCGGTATGAAAATGACAGATGCTAACCAGATGGGCGAGCATCTTAATTGGGAAATGGATAACGGTGGCAGAGGTTCATATCATCACGAAAAAGAATATGTACAGACAGGCACAAAAACAGTAGAAGACGGTCATTGGAGAGAAGCTTATACAGAAACAATCACCCCAGCTTATGACGAGGAAGTATCTGAAAATGATCACTGGGATAAGAAAGTTCCTATCAACTAAGCGAGAGGGTATTAATTTGATAGCAAGTATAAATCCTTTAAAATAATTAGGGAAGAGAGGGTTCTATATGAACCCTCTTTTTCTATGCTAAAAAATAAATATTATACTAAAGAAAGTATTCAATTTAATTATAATATATGGTATAATATAATAAAATAAAAGGAAAGGTTGTAGAGTATATGGATTATATTAATTACTTATTGTTATTATTCATTTATTTCGTAGTGATAATATTTTCATATGCAATGGATTTAGTTGAATGGTACAAGAGAGGCAAACATAGTGTAGCTTTTTGTATATTGATGGTTGTTGGTGGAATATTACTTCTATCAGTATTATTTTATATGGGGTACACTTTTAAATAGGGAGGTTAGTTGTATTTTTAGAAAGCAATCATATTTAAAATAGAAAGGAAGTATTAAGATGACAATATACAGTTTTGTAGGTGATGAAGCATAATGTTAATTGAGAACAAAAATATAGAGGATTGTTATGGTATGGGAATGCTTTGTAATCAACAAAATAAAAAAAGAGATTAAGCATTAGAAAAAATTGCTTAACCTCTTTGTTGTTTTAATAATAAAAAATCT
>OKTJ01000825.1_pt1 | contig 17301 bp, 14 predicted proteins | sample 1606201 | NCBI WGS metagenome assembly OKTJ01 (sample SAMEA3879536, study PRJEB24766) | human gut metagenome | biome: human-associated habitat; feature: feces | place: USA | collected 1985/1987 | reverse complement strand
GATGATAAAGCTAAGATTATGTATAGAAGCAAGTTCGAAATACTTTGCGGATTCCGTACGATCTTGTGATTTCCATAGTCTTCTTAATTCACCAAGTGTGATATGAGATAGGCAAGTAGGGCAATCACAACCTTCATCGATAATTTCATCGCTATCTCTATATTTTGATAGATTGATAGGACCATGCATTGTATACAATCTTCCATGTCTTGCCTCTCTTGTAGGAGCTACACAATCAAATGTGTCGGCACCATTTTCTGTACCAATCAAGATATCATCTGGATGAGACAATCCTAATAAGTGTCTTGGTTTATTTTCAGGGAGTTCTTCGTTACACCAAGTTAAGATATCACCTAGTGTTTCTTTAAGGAAAGCACCACCTAATCCATAACCATCAAAATCCATTTGAGCGTACTTTTTACAAGTTGATCTTCTTAGATCTTCCCAACGTCCACCTTGGATTACACCATATAAAGATTGATGGTAGCCTAAATCATCACAATGTTTCTTATGTTCATCAAGACTTCTCTTTGCCCAACGCTCAGTTCTTGCCAAGGATTCAACGTTATATTCGTATGTATCGGCTAAAGAAGTTAATTCATCATACGCCATATGAATATCGGCTCCAATGCGACATTGAATTTGCATACTTTCTTCTGGACCAATAAAATCTTCTTGACCTGTAAATGGATCGTGAAAGTGTACTCCATCTTCAGTTACGTGGGCCAAACGTTTTTCTTCTTCGGTATTCTTCATATTGTCTTCACGTTTCATGCTGACAACTTTTCCGCAGCCAGAACCTAAAGACATCACTTGAAATCCACCAGAATCCGTTAAGGTTGGACCGTTCCATTTTGACCATGCGGATAAACCTCCATTGGCGGCAATCTCAGGGGAAATGTTTCGTAAATGATATCCATTACTCAACATGGCTTGAGCATTAATACTTTTTAATTCTTCCATAGAAACAAAGCGAACTTCACCATGTGTTCCTACACACATGAATGCCGGCGTTTTAATGTCTCCATGAGGTGTATGTATAATTCCGGCTCTTCCTAAATGACCAGGAATTCTTTTTTCAATTTCAAAATAAAATTTATTGTCGTTCTTGTATTCCATAAATTCCTCCAACCCATTTATTCTATCACATATTAGCGGCGTCTTATATAGAAGATTATGCTGAGTATAGCGATAATACCGGCAATATATCCAATGGATTGAATGTTAAGAAGATTAATGGTTTGTCCTCCAATAAAAGATTCTAATCCAATACCTAGATTAAAAATACCTAAGAAAATCGACATTGTTACAGAACTTGTATTTTCATCGATCGCCAATATCGTCTCTGATTGACAAGACTAGAACATATACAGCACACTATACACATATGGATACTGTACTTGGTTTTTTAATGCAAATTTAAGCACAGTCGTCACTTCGATGCGGAGAGGTTCAATTTAGCACAACTCTTGTTGAAAACCCCATTTTTTCTTTCTATAATATATATCGGTGATAAAATGAAAAAAACAATTTGGATAGCAACGAGCAATGCTCATAAAGTCGAAGAGTTTCAGACCATGTTGAAGGATTGCCAAGTTAAATGCTTAAAAGATCTAGGTCATAAGATTGATATTGTAGAAGATGGTACAACATTTGAAGAGAATGCGCTAATTAAAGCTCGTACTTTATTTAATGAACTTCATGAACCTGTAATCAGTGATGATTCTGGTTTGGAAGTAGATGCGATGGATAAGAAGCCAGGTGTGTATTCAGCTCGTTTTTTAGGTGAAGGCACAAGCTATGATATCAAGAATCAATATATTATAGATCAGGTAAAGGGAAAAACGCGTACGGCTCGTTATGTGTGTGTCATTGCCTATATTGATGAAGATGGAAAAGAACATGTATATCGTGGAGAGTGTGAAGGTTTGATTCATGATAAAATGGTTGGAACAAATGGCTTTGGATATGATCCAATCTTCTATTATCCTGAATTTAAGACAACACTTGCCAATGTGAGTGAAGAAAAGAAAAATAGTGTATCTCATAGAGGGGTTGCACTTGAGAAATTTTTAAAGGATTGGAGTAAATAATATGTTGCATGTAGTATTGTATGAACCTGAAATTCCCCAAAATACAGGAAATATCATTCGAACTTGTATGGCTACGGGTTCGCGTTTACATTTAATTGAACCATTGGGTTTTTCTTTGGATGAAAAGCATTTGCGTCGTTCAGGAATGGATTATATTAAGGATGCGGATATCCATATTCATAAAGATTGGGATGCGTTTGTGGCTGAAAATCCAAGTGAACACTATTATTTTATGACTCGTTATGGTAAAAAAGCACCTAGTGAATTTGATTTTACTAAAGAAGAAGGCGATGTTTATTTGGTTCTTGGAAAAGAAAGTACAGGTGTTGATAAAAAAATTCTTCAACATCATTTAGATACTTGTATGCGTTTGCCTATGGTCGCAAATGCGAGAAGTTTGAATTTGTCCAATTGTGCTGCCATTATCGTTTATGAAGTTTTACGCCAACTTGATTATCCTGGACTAAGTACACATGAAGAACTTAAGGGAGAGGATTGGCTTGAAAATCTTAAGATTGATTGATCGTTATGTAGATTCGTTTGAAAAGCGAATCTTTATTTTTGTTATATTTATAACAATGTATTGGTTGTGGCAGAATATTTGGCAGTTATTATTATTTTATAAAGTATATTTTATAGCTGATTATGAAAGCTTGTTCAATTTACAGGCGCATCTATCCAATTATGAATCGAGTGTTTTGATTCGTATTATATATTATGTGATTTCAAATCCATCATTGAACATGGCTGGTCTTGTTAGTTGTATAAAATTGATAGACATAATGGGGATTGTAGGATTGCTGATTTTGGCTCAAAAATATCAAATTATTATCATTTTAAATGTATTTAAATACATTTGGTGTACCATTTGGATTGTAAAAGGTATGAATTCTGCAAGTGTATATTTGGTAATAAATTGTTTAAAATGGCTTTCAATAGGCGGTTTGATCTTTGTTGGTATAGTGATTCTTCAATGGCTTTTTGGCTTGGTACGTATAATCTTAGAACACGATAGATTTGTTCACAATTTGTAGACAACGTTATACATGTTATAAATTATGTACAACTTTTTACAAAATCACATAATTTACCATAATTTATATCAAGATGCTTTATATAAAGGTTATTAAGAAATATTTAAGAAATTAATTACTAAAAAGTGCAAATGATTTTTTTGCGAAAATTTGCAACAAAAATTAAATCTTGTTAAACTTCAGTTGTTGCAACGAAGAGGTGATATGATGAATTTTATCGAAAAGCACAGTAAAATTTTAGCCGTAAGCCTATGTCTATTGACTTCTGGACCAATTGTTTCGACAATGTATGCTAAAGAAGTTCAACCAGGATGGCATGGTGAAGGCGCAGATCGTTATTATGTTTTAAAATCAAATCGTCAGACAGCTACTGGTTTAACAAAAATCGATAAGGAACTTTATTATTTTAATAATAAAGGAGAAATGCAGTTTGGATGGCAGACTGTTTCAGATAAAACTTACTATTTCCAACAAGACGGAACTGCTGCAACAGGTTCTGTAACTATTCAGGGTAGTGAGTATAATTTCCAAAAAGAAGGTGTCCTTCTTCATGGTTGGAGTAATGATGGTAAATCATACTACGATGAAAAAGGAAACAAAACTTCAAAAAACTGGGTTGAAGAAAATGGTTCAAAATATTATTTTGATGCCGATGGAAATTGTGTAACAGGATGGCAGGAAATCGATGGCCAGAAGTATTTCTTTGGTGAAGATGGAAAGATGGCTACGGGTCAATTTGATGTAGACGGAAAAACATATTTCACTCAAGAAGACGGTACTTTCCGTACAGGATGGCAAGAGATCAACGGTCAAAGATTGTATTATGCAGAAAATGGTGAAGTAACTAAGAATCAAATCGTTGAAATCGAAGGTGTTAAATATGCGTTCGATGAAAATGGTAATTTGATTAAAAATGCCGAAAAAGATGGATATAAGATTGATGAAAATGGTGTTGCGACTGAAGTAACCCCTTCTGAGGAAACAACTCCAACTCAAGATACAACGACTCAATCTCAGACTCAGGCTCCAGCACAAACAACTACTCAAAGTGCTCCAGCTCAAAGTACAACAACTACAACACAAGCGCCAGCACAGACATCGACTCCTAGTGCTCCAGCTAATAATTATGTAGCCCCAACCCCAAGTGTGAACAGTTCAGCAATCGCTGCTGCTGCATTAGCACAAGTAGGAGCTACACAAGATTGTACAATGTTAGTAACAAACGCTTTGAGAGCTGTAGGAATTAATTTCCACGGTTGGCCAGAAGATTATTTGAGTCTTGGTACAATCACATCAAGTCCAGTTGCAGGTGACATTATTGTTTATTCAGGACATGTCGCTATTTACATTGGAAACGGACAAGCAGTTCATGGTGGATGGTACGGAAGCCAGACTGTTGTAGCAAGCGTTTCTTGTGACAAGGCATTAATTGGATACGTTCACGTAGGCTAGATTGAATTCTAGCCTTTTTTTTTGCTTTTGTGGTAGAATTATTAATATATTTTCAAGGAGGTTTACTAATGAACTATATACAAACGCAAAAATTTAGTGATGTTTATGTTTCTTGTAAAACCATGATGCCTTTTCATCGAAATACAATTAGTGCCTTAAACGTGCTTGTGTATATGATGAAGGCGAAAACGCAGAAAATGAATTCGAAACAAAAATTAGCTTCTACCTTAAATCGTGCTTATGGAACAAAGGTGTCTTACGGTTTAACATCTTATGGAGATCTTGTTCAACTCGATGTTCGTTTTCAGTTTGTCCGTCCAGACTGGATTGAAGATAAATGTTATTTAGATAAAATTAAAGATATTATGGATGAAGTTCTGTTTCATTCTGTATTGGATGAGGAAAACTTTAAGGAATCTGTGTATTTATTAAAAAATAGATTATTGGCACAAATGGATGATCCTGCTAATTTATCATGTATGTATGCCTTTGATATGGCACATGATAAACATTCAATTTCAATTCCAGTGCAGGGAAGTTTAAAAGATTTAGAGACACTTACTTTAGACGATGTGAAAAAAGTCTATACGCTATATATGGAAATGGCAAAACACTTCTATATCTGTGGTTATGTAACGGATGAATTGTATGATTATATTGATGGTTTAGATTCACATTGTGCTTTTATATCAGAAAGAACATTGCTTCCTGTAGTAGAAACAAGCTATAAAACGTTTGAAAAGGATATTGCGCAAACTTGTATTTCGCAAGTCTATTCGACAGGTGTTGATATTTCAAGTTCGGATTATGAGGCTGAACTCCTTTTAAATAGTATTTTGGGGCAAAGCCAGAAGAATTTAATGTTTGATGAAATTCGTGAAAAGAATAGTCTTTGTTATTCTATAAGCTCTTCTATTATTCGCTTTGATGGAGCTTTATTAATTCATACGGGTGTGAATCGTAAGGATGTCACAAAAGTATTAAATTTGATAGAAACACAAATAGATCGATTATTGAATATGGATTATGATGATCGATATTTAGAAATCGCAAAGATGGACTATAAGGACCGTATTATTAGTGGATTAGATCATGCTCAATCTTTGATTGCGCAAGCTTTTTTAGATGATCTTTTACATCGCCAGCTCACGCCTGAGCAAAGAATTGAGAGAATTATGAAGGTGACAAAGGAAGATATTTCACGTGTTGCTTTACGATTGAATTTGGCTTCAGTGGCCATTGTTGCGGAGAAAGAAAATGAATTATAATTTGGATATTAAAAAAGAAACATTGTCGAATGGTTTACAGGTGATTCTTGTTCATAAACCAGATTATCAAAAATCACTATTTCTTTTAGGAGCTAAAGTAGGTGGATTTGATATTGATCAAAGAGTAGATGGGCAAGTGATTAGACATAAGAGTGGGATTGCGCACTATTTAGAGCATCAAATGTTTTATTTGGATGGAGAAGATGTAAGTGATTTATTTGCGAACTTACAGTGTTCTACAAATGCATATACTTCTTATACAGAAACGGCATTTTATTTTTCGACTACGGCGGATGTGAAAAAGCCATTAAAACTTTTATTGGATTTTGTCGAAAATTTAGATGTGACAAATGAAACGATTGAAAAAGAAAAGGGGATTATTCTTAGTGAATATGATATGTATCAACAATCGCCTGAACAACGTCTTTTTAAAGAAACTTTGATTTCTTTATTTCAATATCATCCAATGAAAGTGGATGTACTCGGTTCAAAAGAAGATATTCAAGATATGAGCATGGAGGATTTAAAACAATATTATGATCCTAGTAAATTGTGCCTTGTGGGTGTAACTGGAAAAGATACAAATGAAATCATGGATTGGATCAAGGAATGTCAAAAAGATGTGTTGAGTAAGTTAAATAAAAAGATTGAGCGTGTCTTTAAGGAAGAGCCAAAGGAAGTAAATCGCAAAGAGTATGTCGATCACATGGATATTCATCAGCCATTTGTATGTGTTGGCTATAAGATGGATGCTTGCAAGACAAAGGCAGAAGCATTCGAAAAAGATTTTACAGTGAATATGTGGTTAGATTCTATTATGGGGCCTTTAAATCCTAAATTTCAAGCATGGCTAGATCAAAGAATCTTTACACAGTTTGTAGGTGCAGAAGCGGACTTTACTTTGGATCATAGTTACATCTTGTTTTATGCTCAAACAGTAAATCCAAATGCCTTTATTGAACTTGTAAATGAGCTTGTACAGAATACGTCGATTTCTGATGAAGACTATCAGTCGTTGCATGCACAGGCAATCGCAAATAATTTGCGTGGCTTAGATCATTTTGATGGCTTGGCCAATGATTTACTTCGAAGTCACTTTGAGGAGTACGACTATATAGAGAATTTAAATAGCATTCAAAATATGAAAATTGAGCAGGTACATGCCTATATTAAGGATTTGGATTTCTCACATTCTTGTGTGACAAAAATTCTTCCGAATGACTCTATCTGATTTAATTTGTGTTTTTTTAATCGAATTAGAGGGGAAAAACGCATGTAAAACGCATAAAAAGACGACCTATAGATAAGATAGGTCGTTTGTTTTATATGTGACATATTTGTAGAATACCATTGAAGAAGGATGGTGATAAATATGGTGGTCAGAATTGAAGGAGGATAATCAATTATGAATGCGTTTAGTATCGTGGGTAAAATTACGGACATGCCAATGTTAAAGGAGACAAGCAATGGATTAAAGACTTGTGAGCTTCCAATTCGAGTGCAGCGTAATTTTCCAAATTCAGAAGGTGTTTATGAAAGTGATGATGTGGTCGTTGAAGTATGGCGAGGTCTTGCAGAAACTGTAAGTGCTTCGTGTAAGATTGGAGATTATGTAGGAATTAATGGTCGTATTCATTCGCGTAAATACCAGAAGGATGACAGGGTATATCTAAACTATGGCTTTGTAGCTGAAAAAGTTGATTTTCTACGTTGATCAACAGATAAAATACATGAATTAAGAAAACACATCCACAAAAAAAGAAGCGATCCATTCGCTTCTTTCTTGTTCTATGCCTAAGATTAACGGTTGTAGAATTCTACTACTAACAATTCGTTGATTTCTTGAGCTGTGAATAGTTCTTTACGTTATGGGTAACGAACATAAGTACCTTTCTTAGCATCTTTGTTTACTTCAACAAAATCAACAGTTGCTGTTGCAGCTTCTAAAGCCTCGTTGATTACGCTTAAGTTTTTAGCGCGTTCACGAATTTCGATAACTTGTCCTGGTTTTACTTGGAAACTAGGGATATCTACTTTTTTACCATCTACTAATACGTGTCCGTGGTTTACTAACTGACGGCTAGCACGACGAGTACGTGCAAATCCCATACGATAAACGATGTTATCTAAACGAGATTCCAACATTACTAAGAAGTTTTCACCAGCAGAACCAGCTTTTTTACTTGCTTTTAAGTAAGTGTTGTAGAATTGTTTTTCACTTAATTGGTAAGTGTGACGAATTCTTTGTTTTTCCTGTAATTGGATACCGTAGTTTGTTAATTTTGGACGACGAGCATTTCCGTGTTGTCCTGGAATTGTGTTACGACGAGTTAATTCTTCACCAGTTTCTAATACTGAGAATCCAAGACGGCGTGACTTCTTCCAAACGCTTCCTGTGTTTCTTGACATAATTTTTCCTCCTATTGTTTTATATCATCCACAAAACAATAACAGTACAAATCTTTAAAGGTTGTGTTGACAATGATATTTTCCGCTATCAGCTATTAGCTTACTCATATCGCTTAATAAGGCTGCAACGCATATCCTTTAACTTTGTATGCTGCTATCAATTTATGCCTATGTATCATATCAAAGAACATTAATAAAATCAAGAAAATGATGCAATGATTTTGAACTTTTGCTATAATAAGAATGGTTTGCAAGGAGGTACCACTATGGATAGTGTTTTGAATTTCTTTCGATCAGTATACGCGTTCATTCGAAATCAACTTTCTGTGACTGTAATTATCTATCTTTGTATAGCAATTCTAGTCTTGATTTTGATTTGGATCATTATGCGTATGATCAAACGTAAAAAGGCGTCGAAACGACTTTCAGATCTTGAAATCGAAATGAATGAAATTCGTAACAATTCCTTGGCCTACAAATTCAACAAAGCATCGGCATTCGCAAGAGTGAATGATGACATCATGGATAAAGTGAAAAGCTTGACTCCAAAATATGATACTTGTCAAAAAAACTTAAGTGCTTGTGATGATTTGTTTAATGAAGCAGATGATTATGTTTCTAGACATTGTCTTCGCAAATCTATGCGAGCTATGGACGATTTAGAAACAATGATGGACGAGACAAAAGAAAGAATTCGTATCGTTACTCAGTCATTAGATCACATCTTGGCTCGTGAAACAGAGGTTCGTGAATCGGCAAATGCTTTAAAAGAGCGTTTCCGCAATGTGAAAACTGTTTACCAAGATAATCGTTCTTCATTTTATGGATCTGTTAATTATGTAGATTCATGCTTAGAGGAAATTGAAAATGAATTCTCTAATTTTGAAGAGTGGATGTTTGCTTCAGAATTTAACAAGGCAAAGGAAGAACAAGAAAAAATCTCAAAAATGGTGGATGAGATTAGCTCTAAAATTGCAGCCTTCCCTGGACTCTATGAAAAGGCCAAAAATGTATTGCCTCGTGCAATTAACGAAGTTCGTTTGCACATTAAGGAATTACAGGAAAAAGATATCGACTTATCTTATTTAGAACCAGAAGAAAAATTAACAACCATTCAAAGTGCTTTGTCTAGTTCAATTGATCAATTGGATGCAGGTGAATTTGAAATGGCACAAGAAAACTTGGAAATCATTGGAGATCACATTCTAGCATTACAAGATGATGTAACGAATGAAAAAGAAGCTTATGATGAAATCCATGTAAGTCTTCAATCTAATTTAGATCTAGTTAATGTCATTGGTCAGGAACTTGAGGAAATTATGGCGCTTTATGCCAATATTAAAGATCGTTTTGGTCTAGAAGATTGGACACACCGCTTCTCTTTGGCACAAATCCAAATGGAAGATTTATCAAATCGTCGTGATGAAATTCAAAAAGAATTGAAGCAAAATCAACGTCCTAGCGTAGATGTAGTTCATGGTTATCGTAAATTTTCAGAAGATGTTAATGAATTCCACGATCAAGTCAAGGATATGAAAGAGATGTTAGTGGGAGCAAGCAGTGATGAATCGCGTGCTAAAAAACAATTGACAAAATTACAATTGATTTTAAATGAAGTACGTTTAAATACAGTAACACGTCATTTGCCTAGTATCTCATCTCAATTTTCTGCAGATTTAAAAGAAGGCGAACGCTTGATTCAACGTGTTCGTGTAGTGTTGGATCACTCACCATTAGATGTACAAACATTAAATGCAGATTTGCAGGATGCCATCGACTTTGTATATAAGTTATACAATAACGCAAACAATTTAGTCGGTGTTGCCGTTATGGTAGAAAATGCGATTGTGTTTGGTAACCGTTTCCGTAGTACGCATGCACAAATGGATTCGGATTTAACTCGTGCTGAGTTATGTTTCCAAAATGGAGAATATACTCGTGCACTTAAGATTGCAATCCAAGCAATCGAAAACATGCACCCAGGAATTTATGAGAAGTTAATAGCTCAAAAAGATCCTGCAGTCATGAACCAGGTGCAGTAATGATTTATTTTGATAATGCTTCGACAACCTCTGTACGTACAGAGGTTCGTCGTGTTTATGGGCAAATGTTAGAAACTTGTTATGGCAACCCAGATAGTTTGCATGCGGCTGGTCGCCAGGCAAGTTCGCTCATGGAAAAAAGTCGATCAAATATTGCTTCTATGCTTCATGTAGATCCAAGCGAAATTATCTTTACATCAGCTGCAAGTGAATCAAACACTTTAGCTATTGTAGGATATGCCTTGGCCAATGAACATCGAGGTCATCATGTACTCACAAGCAATGTCGAACATTCGAGTGTTCGTCATGCGATGGAGTTTTTGAAGCGTTTCGGATTTGAAGTTGAATTTCTTCCAATTAATGAAGAGGGAATTGTTACACCAGAATGTTTAAAATCTCATATGCGTAAAGATACGATTTTAGTATCGATTATGCATGTGAATAATGAAATGGGAGCTATCAACCCTATTTTAGAACTAGAAAAAATTGTACACCAAAATCCAACGTGTGTATTTCATGTGGATTGTGTACAGAGTTTTTCAAAAATTGATATTCCTTTTGAAAAACTAGATATGGCTACGATCTCTGCACATAAGATTCATGGTCTAAAGGGGAGCGCCATTTTAATGAAGAAAAAGAAGATTCAACTTGTTCCAATTATTCAAGGTGGACAACAGGAACAAGGACTTCGTGGTGGAACAGAGAATGCACCGACGAATATTGTTTTGGCAAAGACAATTCGTTTGGCTCTAGAGGAACAATCACAGGCTTATGATCATGTTTTAAAAATCAATAAATATTTGCGTGAAGAATTAGCTAAAATCAATGGTGCGCATATACATTCGCCAAAAGATGCGATTCCTTATATTCTTAATATTTCATTTGATCAAATCACAAGTGAAGTCTTATTGAATGCTTTGGATCAAAAGGGGATTTGTGTATCCGCAAAAAGTACTTGTTCATCACAAAACACGAATGCTTCTGAAGTGTTATTGGCTATGCACAAGTCAGAATTTGATGCGACACATGGAATTCGTTTATCTTTTTCTTATGAGAATACTTTGGAAGAGGCAAAATATTTTATAGAAACATGTAAGGAGATTATAGAGAATTATGGCTTATCGTTATAATCATATCTTAATTCGTTATGGCGAACTGAGTTTAAAAGGAAAAAACCGTAACAACTTTATTAAGGCGCTTTATGACAATGTTCGTAAAGCTTTAAAAGCATTCCCAACATTAGAATTTGAAAAACAGCACGACCGTATGTATATTTATCTTCATGATGAAGATTCTAAGCAGGTTAGTGATATTTTAGCTAAAGTTTTTGGAATATCTTCCTTCTCATTAGCTATTAAAGTGGAACCAGATTTAGATCAAATCATTGATGCTTGTTATGAATCTTTAGATTTAACAACACCAAAAACATTTAAGGTAGCTGCACGTCGTAGTGATAAATTATTCCCATATATTTCAGACGATATTAATCGTAGGGTTGCAACTAAGATTTTAAAGAACAGTGACTGGAAAGTGGATGTTCATAATCCGGATGTAAAAATTGTTGTTGAAGTTCATCAAGATGCAGCCTACATTATGACAGATCGTATTCAAGGTGCGGGTGGATATCCAGTGGGTGTTGGCGGAAAGGCCATGGTTTTATTAAGTGGTGGAATTGATTCTCCAGTTGCCTGCTATTTAATGATGAAACGTGGTGTACACATAGAATGTATTCATTATGCTTCACCTCCATATACTTCACAAAATGCACAAGAAAAAGTAATGGAACTAGCTAGACTTGTGTCTGGTTATCAAGGTGATGTTTTAGTTCATGTTGTTCCATTCACAGAACTTCAATTGGCAATCTATCAAAATGCGGATGAAAGTTATGCAATCACATTGATGCGTCGTATGATGATGCGTATTGCGACAGGGCTAGCTAAGAAAAGACATGCGCAAGCTATCGCAACAGGTGAATCGATTGGACAGGTCGCAAGTCAAACTTTAGAGAGCATGCTCGCAATCAATGATGTCACAAATATGCCGATTATTCGTCCAGTGGTCTGTATGGATAAAGTTGAAATTATTGATCTTTCTAAAAAGATTGGAACATATGAAACAAGTATTCTTCCTTATGAAGATTGTTGTACGATTTTTACACCAAAGAATCCAGTTACTAAACCTCGTGTGGATAAGTGTGAAAAATATGAGGCAAAATGGGACTTTGACAAGATGGTACAAGATTGTATAGATAATACAGAAGATATTTGGGTACATCCAGTTAAGGTTGAAGAAGATTTATTCTAAGAGAAGTGAAAGATAGCACTTCTCTTTTTCTTTTATGTTATAATCTTTTTATGTTGATATGTCCGGTGTGTAAAAAGAAACTAATAAAAGAAAACAAAACATTTCGATGCGAAAATAATCATTCTTTTGATTGTGCTAAACAAGGTTATGTGAACTTATCACGTAAGCAGACAAAGAATCATGGGGACAATGCTTTAATGGTCAAAGCGCGTACGGATTTTTTAGAAAAAGATTATTATGATTTTATGCGTCAATATGTAAAGAGAAAAGCTAATGGATCTATTTATTTGGATGCTGGTTGTGGTCAAGGTTACTATACAAAAGAGATAGGGACGAACTTTGAACATAGTTATGGGATTGATTTGAGTAAGGAAGCAATTCTTCATGCGTCTAAACAAGATAAACATACGCAATATATTGTGGGTAGTTTATTTGATATGCCTTTTTTAGATGAGAGCATAGATTGTGTTACAAGTATTTTTGTGCCTTTAGGTCAAGATGAAATCTATCGTATACTAAAAGAAAATGGATATTGGATCGTAGTGGGTCCGGGTCCTAAGCATTGTTTTGAATTAAAAGAAGTATTGTATGACACACCATACGAAAATGAAATGCCTGAAATACTAGAACAATATGAATTGGTAAACCAGGAAATTATTCAGGAAAAAAAGATGGTAGATGATGTATGGTCTTTACTGGAAATGACACCATATCGATATAAAACGAGTCAAGCTGGACTTGATCGTGTAAAACAATTAGAAAGGTTAGAGGTTACGTTTGAGTTTGTCGTAACTGTGTATAAAAAATATGAAAACAAAAGTAAAAAAATGGGGAATTAATGGTGAGGGAATTGCGTTCCATAAAGGAAAGCCAGTATTTATTGAAAATGCCATTCCGAACGAAGTTATTGAATTTGATATTAAAAGTGATGAAGGTACTTATTTAGTTGGAGAATTAACTCGTTTAGTTGAACAGAGTTCAAAGCGTCGCTACCCACTTTGTCCAATTTGGAAAGAGTGTGGTGGATGTGCTTTGATGCACGTAAAGTATCCAGCACAATGCAAGATGAAAGAGGGTAATTTAAAAGAGACACTGATTAAGTATGCGGATTATAATGGTCGCATTTTACCAATTTTAAAGAATCCTGAGCCATTGTCATATCGTAATAGCTGCAAACTTCCTTTTGGTGAAGAATATGGGGAGTTATATACAGGAATGTATGAGCGTGATACAAACCATTTCCAAAAGATGGAAAGGTGTTATGTGCATTCAAAATTGTTGGAACAAACGCGTCAGGAAGTTTTAAAAATTATGAATGAACATCATTTAAAGATGTATGATGATAAAAAGAAAACGGGTTATCGTACATTGGTGATGAAAGAATTTGATTCTAAGATTCAAATTATTTTTGTGACGGGAAAAGAAGATTTAAGTGAAGAATTTATTCATGATGTGACTCAGCTAGAGGGTGTTGTTTCAATCTGGCAAAGTGTAAAAACAGAAACAAAGCGTGAAGTATTTGGAGATATGCGTTTTATTTGGGGAGAAGAAAAGATGCATCTTCGATTAGAAGATATTCAATTATCTTTACTTCCAAGATCTTTCTTCCAGTTAAACACGAAACAATCCGTGAATCTTTATAATGTGGTTAAAGATTGGATGCCAAGATCAAAGACTACGGTTGAAGCCTATAGTGGTATTGGTGCCATCAGTTTATTTGTGAAAGATAAAGCTGAAGAAATCATTGGTGTTGAATCCATTCAGGATGCGGTTGATAATGCCAATGAAAATGCGATGTTAAATCATGCAGACAATGTATCTTTCATTTGTGAAGATGCGGGTAGTGCCTTAGCACATTTAGTGCAAGAAAAAGAAGTGGATACATTGATTGTGGATCCGCCTCGTTCTGGCTTGGATGATATAATGAAGGAAACTATTTTAAAATCAAAGATCAAAACGATGATCTATGTATCTTGTAACCCAGCTACTTTGGCTAAAGATTTAGGCGTATTAAAGAAAGAGTATCGTATTGTCAAGATTCAACCAGTCGATATGTTTAGTCAAACTCCACATGTAGAAAGTGTTACATTACTTGTTCGTAATGATGACTATAAACCTAGACGTCGTTTTGATGATAAAAAAGATGGAGACTTCAAGCCAAGACGTCGCTTCGATGATGATAAGCCAAGAAGACGTTTTGATGATCGAAAAGACGGTGACTATAAGCCAAGACGCAGATTCAATGATGATAAACCTAGACGTCGTTTTGATGATCGAAAAGATGGTGACTATAAGCCTAGACGAAGATTTGATGATGATCGTAGATCAAAACGTTTTACAGATGACAAACCAAATCGTAGATATGGTAAATAAAATATGTAAGGATTTCAGGAAGATTTGAAACTGAAGTCCTTTTCTTATTTATTAGAAATTTATTTCAGAGAATCTTTGTACTTCAGTGATGAGAGATTCAAATATGGATGGCAGTGAATTAGAACCTATTGTGACAATCAATGATAAAATGTTGTACTAAATCATTGTTAAGGATACCTAACCAAAAAAGTTCACAAATTAACTAAACAGATGGTTTTATGTTAACAAATGCGTTATAATGATTGTAGCGCATTCTTTTTTTTTTAATTCATAATAATATACAAAAAAAGAGATAGGCTTTTTGCGTCTATTTGTGAGTAAAATAACAAGAATCTATGAGGAGGAGTTAAGAAAATGAATAATTTTCCACATTTATTTGAACCAATTGAAATTGGAAAGACAACAGTAAAAAACCGTATTTTTATGCCACCTATTTCAACAAACATGGCCGATAAAGGGTATGTTACAGATGATTTAGTAGCACACTATTCTGCACGTGCAAAAGGTGGAGTTGGACTTATCGTTACTGAAGTTGTAACTGTAGAACCAACTTATGTATATCTTCCAGGAGATATGTCAATTTATGATGATAGTTTTATTCCAGGATGGAAAAAATTGGTGGATGGCGTACACCAATATGGAACTAAAATCTTAGCACAATTGTTCCACCCAGCTTATATGGCATTCCCAGTTCCAGGAACACCTCAATTGATTGCACCAAGTTGTGTGGGTCCTTACTATGCACAAAGTGCACCAAGACCTGCAACAATTGAAGAATTACACACAATCGTTGACCAATTTGGTCAAGCGGCTCACCGTGTACAAATTGCCGGTGGTGATGGCGTTGAAATTCAATGTGCTCATGCCCACGGATTATTAGGTGGATTCTTAACACCACTATATAATAAACGTACGGATGAATATGGAGGAAGTCTAGACGGACGTTTACGTCTATGCTTAGAAGTTATCGCATCTGTTCGTAAATATTGTGGAGATGACTTTATTATTGATGTTCGTATTAGTGGTGATGAATATAGTGAAGGTGGATTGACATTAAATGATCAAATCTATGTTTGTAAACAATTAGAAAAAGCCGGAGTTGACTTTATTCACGTATCTGGTGGTAACACAATCAAACGTGGATCAAGTATGCCTGCTCCAGGTACAAGTCCAGCACCTCACGCTCACTCAAGTGAAGAAATTAAAAAGCATGTAAATATTCCAGTTGCGACTGTAGCTCGTATCAATGAACCATGGATTGCCGAAGAATTAATCGCAAATGAAAAATGTGACATGTGTATGATTGGACGTCCAAACTTATGTGACAGTGAATTCGCAAATAAAGCATTTGAAGGAAAAGTAGACGATATTCGTCCATGTATTGGATGTGGTCGTTGTTTAACAGGTATCATGATGGGTAAACGTATTTCTTGTACAGTAAATCCAAGCGTGGAAGATGATACAATTGCACCTGCTGAAACAAAGAAAAAAGTTTTAGTTATTGGTGGTGGTCCTGCTGGTATGGAAGCAGCATATGTTGCAAAAAAACGTGGACACGAAGTTGTTCTTTGTGAAAAATCGAATGAACTTGGTGGACAATTAAGACTTGCGGCTGTTCCAATCGCGAAACAAGAATTGTGTAAAGTTATTAAATTTATGATTCGTCGATTAGATCATGAAGGTATTGAAGTTCGTTTAAATACAGAAGTCACAAAAGAAATGCTTGAAAATGAATTTAAAGATTACGAAATCGTATGTTCAAGTGGAGCTACACCAAAAGAAATTCCACCATTCAAAGTATTCAAAAATTGGATGACTGCAGACGATGTATTATCTGGAAAGAAATATCCAGGACGTAACATTGTTGTATTAGGTGGTGGAAGTGTTGGATGTGAAACAGCGGATTATTTAGCACCATTAATCAATGACTTATTCCCAATGAATCGTAAGATTACATTATTAGAAATGACAAATAACTTAATGCCTGGTGAAGGTGGAGCTGCAAAATCTAGATTGACACAAAGATTGATGCAGAAAGGTGTTCGTATTGATTTGAATGCACAAGTAACAAATGTGGATGAAGAATCTATTACTTACGTAAAAGAGGGTGTTGAACACAAAATTACAGAAGCAGATACTTTAATTTTCGCTGTCGGATATGCGCCTAAGAAAGTGGAAGTGGAAGCAGAAAATGTACACTATATTGGGGATTGTGAAAAAGTAGGAACTTTAAAAGATGCGATCACAAATGCGCATGAAATTGCTAAAAATATCTAGGAGAAAATATGACAAGTAAATTATTGCAACCGATTCAAGTTGGTAACTT
>OKTJ01000815.1_pt1 | contig 17565 bp, 12 predicted proteins | sample 1606201 | NCBI WGS metagenome assembly OKTJ01 (sample SAMEA3879536, study PRJEB24766) | human gut metagenome | biome: human-associated habitat; feature: feces | place: USA | collected 1985/1987 | reverse complement strand
CAATATCGGAAAAATAACCTAAAAAAATTTGTCTGAAAAAGTGTTGACAATCCAGCATTTAAGTCATGGCTTGAGGGAGACTCAAGTATGACAGTAGCTGAAAGAACAGTATGTAACGCAGCATGGTTAGTATACACCTATTTAGGCGAAGATGCATTTGACAAAGTCAACCACAACGAATATTCAGTCTGCTTTGAGGGTATGTATGGTATGGCAATGTATATAGTTAAGGACGGAATGGATGTAGTTCGCAGTTATGGAGAAACTTGGGCGCATCGTAATTATCCAGACATAACAGATGAAGAAGAATTAGCTAAACTTTCAATAATAAAATACTTTTATACTGAAAAAGAGTTTGTAACAGTGCTTAATCGTTTGGGTGTAGATATAACTCAACGTCATGGAGCTACAGGAACAGCTAACTATAAATGGTTACAATCCTGTGCAAAGTATTTTAATACATCTGAGGAACATTTTGGCATTCCAGCAGCTTCAAAAGCGGGTGAGGACGTAACAAATCAAGAGATGCTTAGTACAGGTTGGAATTTTGCAGTTATTGAGGTTTCACTTCCACCAATTCATACTTATTGGGAAGCATATGGAACACCAGGAAACACAGAACCACCAGATCCAACAGCAGCTACGGATGGAGATTGCATAATCAGAAAGCTCTATTACACAGAGGAATTGGCATCTGATGGTACGGTAATTACAGAAGCCAAAGATTACCATTCATACAAACAAGAGGGTACAACCAATTATATTGTAATAGATACTGAAAGTGATTATGTGTTAGAGGGTTGGAAAGCAAGCAGTACGAACAGAGAACTCAATATAAAGGACAATTTTTATTCCATATCAGCAACACAAAGTGGTGACTCAGCAGAGGAAATAGAGATAAACGTAGACAATGGGGTAAAATATGTTTATCTTCTCTTCAAAAAAACAGAAGTCAATCCAAATCCTTCTCAACCATATGACTTCCAGCTCCAGCAATCCCAAATCACCAAGCGAGTTACATTCCTTGATGGTACAGGACCAGCCAATACCTCATCCTTATTCACCCACAACTTCACATGGACAGCCCCAGCCCCAACCCAAACATCCTGCACATCCCATGGAGGCAACGGACACCATTTATACTGTGATACAGAATGGGATGAAGAACCACGAGAAACATCTGGAACCCCAGGAACCCCAGGATATGATGCAGGCTCCTCAGGAGTAAGACATTCCCACTCCAACTCATGTTATGACACCCCATGTACCTCATGGCAATGGACAGACAACACCACCAGCCTAGGCATCACCCTTGATACCTCCTCCATCAACAAAGCAGTAGTATCAAAAAATAATAGCATCACCTACAACCAGCCAGCAGTAAACACCATAACCACCAGCAACAAATATTATAAGGACAACACCAGTACACGTTCAGGAACCTCACAAAACACCCAATCAATCAGTAATTTCAATTACATTACAGTATTGTTTAGAGGGCAAGACCACCTCACCTTAGCAGATTGGAAAAATGGTGGAGCAATATCCTACTTAACGAGCTTGGCATATGATTCAGCATATAACTTTAAATCAGCCAACACCCCACAGGGCACACGCAAATCTGGTACCGAGTATAATGAAACCTTTGCAACCAGATTTATAAACAGGTCACCTGATATGTCAACTACTTATAAGGCAACAGTTGGTTCAGCTGGAATATGTTCAACCACATCCTCATCCTACAGATTTGACACCAGCACTGCTCTCACCATTAATGGTATTGTAGTAAATGACCCAGTAGGGTTTATTTTTTTGCACATTTTTAGAACAACAGACACATATAAAATACAATCATAATTCATCAGATAAAATCAATTCACATGTGACAGCTATGGTCATATTCATACTATATTTATATTAAAAACAATCACTTCTTTTTTGCAACAACAGGTGGGTCAAACAGTTCTGCAAATCCCTTATGTGAAACCAGATAGTTTATATCATAAGATTTAAATGGTGAAGGCAGTTTGTCTTTTTTATTGACACTATGAAGCGGATAAGGAATATCATCACTTTGTAGTATCTGACGCAGATATTCATAAGCCATATCAGCTTCTTTTTCATTCCAAGACCTTAGAACAATTTTATTCTGCAAGCCTTTTGAGTTTAGATAGCCTTTTTCGCCCTGCAATTCATCCCAAGAAACTGATTCCATGTTGTCAATGCAATAGGACACTTTTGTATCAAATTCATCATATTTTGTAAGCACAGTATTATGAACAATACCATAAGTCCAGAGGTCATGAATAGTTTTACCAGATACAGTTTCATCAAAATTACAAATCATATGATAATGCCAGTTCTTATTGGTTTGTCGGCTGAACACAGCGAGATACCGAAAATCATCATATTGGTGTCGAATACGTTTAATAAATTTTTGAAATGCTTTATGACAAGTTTGTAGGTCATTTGCATTATCAAATATTCGAGTGTCAAAAGTGAGAGTAACAAATTGTACATTTGGAGTTCTAAAATTGATATATGCAAGAGTTCTGAAAGTTGAGCGTCTTTTCTTCACACGCTTTGCATAATTGTATTTTGCATATTTACCATCATTTTTCTTGGCAGAACTTTTAGAGACAATCTGATTCTCATTTGGTTTATCTTTATCAGCATTTTCGGGTGGTGGTGGATTCAGCACAGTTTTTAATGCATCACTCATGGGGGCAGGGATATAATCGTCTGGTAAGCTGTCATCAACCCCTAAGCGTTCTTTGTATTCATTTGCAAAATCATCTGATACACCAGTCCACGTGGTAATCTTTGTACTTCTGTTTGTAATTTCCAGCTTGAAATGTTCTGCCATGCTTTTTCCTCGCTCACAATTTTATAGATTCATAATAGCACAGATTAGTATTGTTTGGAATCATTGTTGATTAGACCGATAAAGTAGGCATTGGAATCAAATTAATATATACACCCACTGAAAACAAGGAAAATTGAAAAATACTGCTGATAGTATGGAAATACATTTGATAATGTAATCAATACAGTTACTAAGCGAATTAGCATGAAGAAATGCTGCAAAGTAAAAACTCCTGACAGTATTCAGCACTTTATATTGAGAAGAAAGAAAAAATATTTTTGATAAGGAGGATACAGCCATGCAGGTAAAATTCAAAGGCTGCAGGACAGGAAAGAAAATCAACATCTCTATGGTTATCCCAACAGGAGAGCAGAAAACAGTCATTACAATGGAGATGCCACAAGGAGGAGACTGGAGGGCAGATATGGAATGCTATGATAAAGTCTTATCTGCGTATGAGGAACGCTTGAATAAAGTGATGCAATCAGCTCAACAGCAACAGGTAGAAGAAGCAGAGCAATTAGCATAACCATAGGAGGCAACAGATATGGGATTAAGATTCAAGAGTTTCAGAAGAGGAAACATAATAGGTTTAACAATGATATATCCAGATGGAAGGTGTTGCAATGTAATGTTTGCAGAAGTACCAGTAGATGGAGACTGGAGAGCAGACGTAGATTTCTATGACGATATAGAAACAGCATACAAAAAGCGTTTGCGCAGAGCCTTTCAAAACTAAATACATTTCAACACAAGCAAAAGCATTACCCCAGCGGTAGTGCTTTTCTTTTGTCTATCACAACCTAAAATTGCTACAGTTTCTAGGACTAGTGAGAAGGCTCTGAAAAAGCAGATTTTTATATCACTTATAAAAATGTGGATTTTTGAAAAAATCAATAAAGAAAAAAATATGGAAAAAACAGAAAAAGTGAATCAATATTTTTGCTAAACAATTTATTTTTATAAAAAATCAGCATGAAAATAATAGAAAAATAGCAGTTTGGGAGAATAAATAGATAGTGAGATAAAATGTACCTATAATTACCATAGCATAAATGCCCTGTTAAAACAGTAAATAAACATCACCAGCAAATAATTCAAAAAATAACCCAAGTAGATACCGACACAAAATCACATAGTAAAAAATTCATATGATTGCATTAGAAGTTTACTCTGATGCAATTTTCTATTTCGGAGCAGATATATCAAAGAAAATTGCAACTATTTTTTTGGTGTTCGTCAAATTGCACAACAGACTCATCATGAAAAATGTACATATACTTATACTTAAGTAGTTTATGACATTTGTTTGTTTTGAATTTTAAGAGTGTAGAATACAGCCAACAGAGCAGATTTTTTCTACACTCACTTTCGCTTACATTTTGTAATTTTGGTGGTATATTGCAAGTGTAAGGTACCTACAGCAACAAGAGAAAAGCAGTATAAATAAAACAAATCTATGGAGGAAAATAATATGGACAGTTTAACAACAAACACCCCAGCACCAACAGTAAGCACAGAAGCAACCCAGCCAGTACAACAGGCACAGCCAGACAAGTCAGCACGCTTCAAAGAAAAGGCTGAAAACCAAGCCTCAAAAGTGATGACAGAGCTGGAAAAGCTGCAAAAACTCTCAAACAAGAAGTATTACACCTACTCAACAGAACAAATCAATGAATTGTTTGGAGCAATTCAGACAGTACTGGATGAGGCAAAAGCGACATTCACAACAACCAATGCAGAAAAGAAGAAGCTGTTTACCTTTTCCGCATAAGCAACAAACAAATGCAGTAGTCAATAAGTAAAAAAGCAAATGGCAGTCCGATGCCTTGCGTGTCGGACTGCAAAAGATGAGGTGCAACATGATTCAGTAAAATCCGATAGAAAGGATTTTGAATCATTATGAAAACAGAAAAAGATTATTTAATGGTGAGCGAGAAGTATAATCTCACAATCAAAGAGGCGGTTCAGTACTTCAACATTGGAGAGAAAAATCTTCGTAAACTGGTGGCGAACAATCCGACAGCAGACTACATACTTATGGTAGGAAATAAGATACTTATTAAACGTAAGATATTTGAGCAGTTTATTGATGAGACAGGCTCTATATAAAAGCAAAAAATACCTTGCAAAATATATGTAGTTCCGATACAATCCCCATCCCAATGGTGGGGATTGTATTAGAGGTTGGAGGATAAACCATGAGTGAAAAAAGAAGAGACAATAAGAATCGTATATTACGAATGGGAGAGCAACAGCGAGCCGATGGGAGATATTTATTCAGTACAATAGATCCAATAACCAAAAAGAGAAAGTTTGTATACAGTTGGAAATTGGAAAGGCACGATAAGATGCCAGAAGGAAAAAAGCCAGACTTATCACTTCGGGAAAAGGAAAAATTGCTGGAGCGTGATTTGGCAAATGGTATTTCTTTATCCGGTGGAGATATGACAGTATTAGAACTGGTAGAGAAATATTTGGAGCAAAAGCGCAATGTCAGACCTACTACAGCCGCTGGATATAAAACAGTGGTTAATGTATTAAAACGTGACAGCTTTGGAAGTCAGAAGATTAATCATATCAACACGATAGATGCAAAGGCTTGGTTAATAAAATTACAGTCAGAGGATGGAAAGAGTTATAGCAGTATCCATACAATACGTGGAGTAGTAAGACCAGCTTTTCAGATGGCTTATGAGGCAGACCTAATCAGAAAAAATCCTTTTGATTTTGAACTGCATAATTTCCTAATTGATGATTCAGTAAAAAGAGATGCAGTAACATCAAAACAGGAAAAGGAGTTTTTAAGATTTGTTCAACAGGATGAACATTTCAGTGAGTGCTACGATGGGATGTTTATATTGTTTAGAACAGGCTTGAGAATAGGCGAGTTTTGCGGACTTACGTTAAAGGATATAGACTTGGAGAAAAGAACAATCAACGTGAACCATCAATTACAGTATGTTGGCAATAGGGGAAAGTACATAGAAAAAACAAAAACTGAAGCTGGGACACGAGTATTGCCAATGTCGGATGAAGTTTATGCAGCATTCAAGAGGGTAGTACAGAATAGAAAGAAACCTAAAGTCGAGGAAATGATAGATGGTTATACAGGTTTTCTGTTCTTGGATAAGCGTGGAAAACCAATGATGCCCTATCAATGGGAAAAACGCTTTCAGCATGTGGTTGAGAAGTACAATAGAATTTATCGAGTGCAACTTCCAAAGATAACACCACATGTGTGCCGTCATACATTTTGTACGAATGCGGCAAAGCGAGGAATATCTGTAGAAACATTGAAATATTTAATGGGACATACAGATATAAGTGTTACCTCAAATGTGTATACACACCTTAAGTTGGAAGATGCACAGAGAGAAATGGAGAGGCTTGAAAGGATAGAAAAAGAAATGAAAAAGTGTGCCAAGTAAGGAAATAAAGGTCATAGGGAAAAAGTACTGATGAGTACGAATCGGGTTTATACCTAGATTTGTACTCATTTTACTTACCGAGATATGGTAAAATATGCGATTTTATGCTAGGATAAGACCATTGGGTTAGATGTCGTGAAAGTGCGATAAAACCTAGGAAAAATAAGGATATACAAGGAAAAACGAAGATATGCAAGATAAAATTAAAGTACTTTTCATCTGCCATGGCAACATCTGCCGCTCCCCCATGTCCGAGTACCTCCTAAAGGATCTGGTGGAAAAACAAAACCTCACTTCCCACTTCGAGATCGCTTCCGCTGCCACCAGCAGCGAAGAAATCTGGAACGGCACCGGCAACCCGATCTACCCGCCGGCGCAGGCGGAGCTGAGGAAGCATGGGATCGGGAAAACAGCATACACAAATTTTTCAAAAAAACGTGCACGGCAGGTAACAAAAGAAGATTACGGGTATTATGACTATCTGCTCTGTGCAGATGCAAACAACATCAAAAACACCATACGCATCACGGGACCGGATGTCGATGGCAAGATAAAACTTCTTTTGGACTTTGCTGCAGATCCCAAAAGAAAAGGAAAATCCATTTCAGATCCATGGTATTCCGGCAGGTTTGACGAGACCTACCGGGATGTTGTTTCCGGTTGTGAGGGACTGCTCGCATACTTGAAAGAAACAGGGCAGATCTGATAAAAAAATATTGAGAAAGACAGTGTCGATGATATATGTCCGTATCTGCCACGAAAGTCAGTCAGACCAAAATCTGACAATGAAAGGGTGGAATCGGTCAGAACAGGAGACACTGTTTTTTTATTGCCCAAAAGTAACAGAAAAATATTTTCGCATATTTTCGCCCAAAGTCAATACCCGAATAATTCATAAAAATCAATTTGCAAAATTGGTCAAACAGACGAAAATAGAATTAAAATACGAAAACAACTTGTATAAATCAACGAATAAATATAAGATATAGAAGTACGAAAAAATACGAAAATTTGAAAGAGGGGGAGAGGGACATGTATAAGACCGGTTAATGATCTTATCCGGCAAACTGGGGTATGATCGAAAATCGAAAATGGGGGACTTTGAAAAATGAGAAACAAAAAGATTTTACAGAAGGCCGCTAAGAAATCACTTAGCTGGCTTTTAATTTTAGGTATGCTGGTAACGTTACCAGAGACGCCGGGAGCCATATCTGCAGCGGCGGCGGAGCTTGAAACGGGGACAGAAGAAACGGTACATGAAGAATCCAGCGATGCAGATCGTATGGAAGAAACAAAAAATGCTGTGACAGAAAAAACCGGGGAAACAGAGACGAAAGCAGATACCGCGGTACAAGAAGAAACTGGTACAAGTCAGAGTCAGGAAACGAAAGAGCCGGAAACAGAGACCCAAGATGCAGAAGCAGAGAACGAAGATGCAGAAACAGAGGATGCGGAAGCAGCAGTAACAGAAGCAGAGACCCAAGATGCAGAAACAGAGGCACCTGTAACAGAAACAACGGAAGATGAGACTGAATTATCCGAGGAAACAGAAGAAACGGAAACAGAGCAGGAAGTGAAAGCTGTGGAAGGAACAATGAACCTGACACTGCACATGGATAACAGTTCTGCAAAGTACAAAACGCCTGCACTTCAGTTCTGGGGAGATGATAACACAATCGTATCTGGTGCAACGGAAAAAAACCAGGAGATTACAGGTTGGGAAGACGCAGTAGGACAGCTTCTGACAGCGGATAAAGACGGAAAATTTTACAGTGTAACATTAAACGGTAATTTTACGGGATTCCAGTTTTTAGATTATGCAGATCCGTCAAAGAACACAGCAGGACAGGGATTTGTCAGCACTATGAAATCATATACTGGTGACACTCCGACAGATATCTATTACATCTGCAAAGACGGTAACTGGGGCTGGTATTTAGATGCAGCAGGCACAGAAGCCTTAAAAGAGCCGGAACTTGTTTACCTTACCATGCATATCAAACCGGAAACAAAATGGTCAAAGCCGGCAATGCAGCACTGGAATGACAAATTGACTATCACTGATACAAAAGGTCAGGAAACGATCACCGGCTGGGACGTAAAAGGAGATCTTTTCACAGCAGAAGAGAATGGATTTTACAAACTCACTGTCAAAGGAACATTCGGAGGCTTTCAGTTTGTAGATGTAGATAATGCGGATGATACAAAAACAGGTGACAATACTTACGACAAACTGTTGGATAAATTTGTAGCAGAAACGCCAACCGATGTATATTATATCCAGAAAGACGGCACCTGGAACTGGTACATGGATAAAGATGGAACAATTACACTTGCTTCCACAAAAGAGGTATCGGACCAGGCAGTCGACAATGCAGATGGAACTACCACATTCACGGCTGTTGCAGAAAATGTAAAAGATAAAGTAAAGGTTGTTTATGGTAAAAAATCAGAGGTGGAGGAAAAAGGAATTTCTGCATTAAAGACGGTTACCATGACAGCAGATAAAAGTGTTGCAAATGCATATACCACGGATGCGATTTTCCTTGGAGATAATGCATTGGACATCGTATATTACATCGAAGTAGATGGTGTAAAAAAAGACATTGAAACATCCGCTGGTGTTACAGTTGGAAAAGATACTTATCTTTCTTATACCAGGGATAAATTTACCGGCAGAATGGTCTGTATACCGGGTACATTTCCTGGAAAAAGCTGGGATGCAGCATCAAATATAATGACATACATGGGAGAGGGGTTATATTCCTATACATTTAAAAATGTTCCGGCGGCAAATTACGAGTACAAGATTACGATGGGTGACTGGAGCGAAAACTATGGAGCAGGCGGTGTTATAAGCGGATCTAACATTGCAGTTACCGTGACAGAACCTCAGGATGTTACGATTTATTATTCGGACTTCAGCCATTATTCAAAATGCAGTATTGATTATAAGTTCGGGGCAAGCCTGTTATTGCAGGGAACAGGGATTCCGTTGGATACAAAATTTTCTGACAGCAGACTGACCGGAATTTACAGCGCAACTGTGGCAAACATGGAAGCTGGTACTTATTCCGATACGAAGATCGTATCAGAGGATGAGACTGTTGAAATGGATCCATATACGGTAGATACCACAAAGGATGTTACATTCTATTATGATCCGGAATCAGGCATTTATTATTCGAATGCTTCTGACAAAGAAGTTGCAACAAACAAACTTGTATTTGATTCTAAGGATACAGCTTACAAATCAGTATACGGTGCGGTGGCAACCGGAGAGGAAGTTACCTACTCCATCGATACCGGAGATGAAGTTACTGCAGTCAAACTGGTCGTAAAAGGCGTGGCAAAGAAAACACTTTCCATGAAAAAAGCAGAGGGTGCGGAAGATGGAAAACAGAGATGGTCTGTTACTACAAGCTATGACAGACTTGGAGAATATCAGTATTTCTTTGCAGTATACAATGAAACTGCAGTGGTAATGTATGGCGATGATGACGGATTTTATGGGGCCGGTGTGGCAGCCAATCTGTTAAATCTTTTACCATATGATCAGATCGTATATCAGTCAGGTTATAAGACACCCGACTGGATGAAAAATGCAGTGATCTACCAGATCTTCCCGGATCGTTTCTATAATGGCGATGTGACAAACGATACCATCACTTCGGATGCAAGAGGTACGGTACAGTATGAGTATATGAATGACTGGTATATTTTACCGGAGAACCCGGAGCAGATCACATTACATCCGGATACCTATCCGACTTACGCATATAAGGGCGATGGAAACTGGAGCAATGAGATCTATGGTGGAGATTTAAAGGGTATTACAAAACGGATCGACTACTTAAAAGCACTTGGTGTTACCGTGATCTACTTAAACCCGGTATTTGAGTCCATTTCCAGCCACAGATACGATACAAGTGATTATAAAAATATTGATCCGATCCTTGGAACACTTGGAGATTTTGAGGAACTGGTCAGCGTAGCAGAAGCGAATAATATGCATGTTGTATTGGATGGTGTATTCAATCATGTATCGGATGATTCTGTTTATTTTGACCGTTACTATGAGTATCTGGAAGATGGAACCGATACGATCGGAGCTTATCCTTACTGGGCATATGTATACGATGCCATGAGCGAGAAAAAGATTTCCAAAGAGGAAGCAGAAAAACAGGCAAAAGAATATTTTACGGCAGAGTATGGAATTACAAACTATGACTATACAGAATGGTTTGATGTATTTTCCGATACAACTTTAAAAGATGACAATGACGATGAAGTATTTGATTCCGTAGGACTTCGTGCCGGAAAACCAGTATATGGTTATGATGGATGGTGGGGTTATGACTCCATGCCGATCATCAAGGCAACGAACGGTTCCGAATATCAGACCGGTACCTGGGCAGAAGAAGTAATCGGAAAAAATGAAATAAGTAAGACCGCAGATAACAGTGTAACACAGTACTGGCTGTCAAAAGGAATGGACGGATGGAGACTCGATGTTGCCAATGAAGTATCGGATGAGACCTGGCAGCATTTCCGTAAATCCGTAAAGGCACTTGACAGTGATAATGTGATCATCGGAGAGATCTGGACGGATGCAGTCAAATATCTGATGGGTGACATGTATGATTCTGTTATGAACTATATGTTCCGTGGAGCAGCAATCGCTTATGCAAAGGGCGGGAATTCCGCAGATGCATTAAATACTTTAGAGCGTTTGAGAGAGCGTTATCCGAAAGAAGCATTTTATGCAATGATGAACCTTGTTGACTCTCATGATACAACACGTTTGTTATCTTACTTAGATGGTATTGATGACGATAGAAAACAGAAAGAAATTGTAGAGGCATTCCCGACTTACGAGAATACTTCAGATGCAGCAAAACAGAAACAGTATTTAGTTGCGTTAATGCAGTTTACCTATGCAGGTGCACCGACGATCTACTATGGTGATGAGCTTGGTATGGTAGGTGCAGATGATCCAGATGACCGCCGTGCGATGATCTGGGGCGAAGGAAATGAGAATCTGGTAAAATGGTATGCAAAACTTGCTGCAATAAGAAGCAGTTACAGTGCATTGAGAACAGGCTCCGTAGAGCCGGTATATGGCACAGATAAAGAAATTTTAGGCTATGTCAGAAGTGATGATTCGGATATCATGCTTGTTTTGATGAACAACAGTGCAGCAGACAAGTCTGTGACAGTAAATGTTGCAGAACTTGGAATTAATGCAGCAGAACTTGCAGATGTGATCGCAGGTAATAGTTACAGTGCTGCAGGAGGCAGCGTGACGGTAACTGTTCCGGCATACAATGGTGTGATCTTAACAGACAAGGGTCATGTAAAACAGGTTTCTGTGGATGAAGAAAACTTAAAACCTGGTTTTGATCCTGCATATAAGATTAAGGCAGAAGAACGTGCAGTCAAAGTAACAGGAGTTTCACTGAAAAAGACAGAGATCACCTTACAGAAAGGTAAAACAGCAAATATTTCTGGAAATGTAGTAGTAGCACCGCAGAATGCAACAAACACAGCAGTAAAATACAAGACTTCTGACAAAACAGTTGCTTCAGTTGACAAAGATGGTAATGTAACTGCAAATGCCAAAGGAACTGCAACAATTACCGTGACAACAAAAGACGGAATGTTTACATCAGAATGTAAAGTAACTGTAGGAGATCAGGTACAGGCAGCGAAGATCAAATTAAACAAGACAAAACTCAGCCTGAAAAAAGGAAAAACATATACCTTAAAGGCAACAGTCACTCCGAAGGATTGTACGGATAAATCCGTGAAATGGAAATCTTCCAAATCCTCTGTTGTAAAAGTAGATGCAAACGGAAAAGTAACTGCAAAGAAAGCAGGAACCGCTACAATTACAGCTACCACAAAGAATGGTTTAAAGGCAGCCTGTAAGATTACGGTTACAGATCCGGCAACCAAAGTATATCTGACACCGGCGATGAGTATCAAAAAGGGAAGTTCCGTAAAACTGACAGCATCTGTATTTCCGAAGACAGCGACAGATAAACTTACATGGTCTACATCAAACAAAAAGGTAGTGACAGTAACAAAGAGCGGTAAGATCAAAGGAGTCAAAACAGGAACAGCTACGATTACAGTTAAAACAACAAGTGGAAAGAAAGCAACCTGTAAAGTGACCGTTGTAAAGAGTAATAAGAAGTCAGCTGGTATTAAACTGAGTGCAAAGAAACTGACATTAAAGCAAAATGCAACAAAACAGCTGAAAGCTACTCTTGATAAGAATGCAACGGACAAAGTGACATGGAGCAGTTCTAACAAGAAAGTAGCTACAGTCGATAAAAATGGTGTTGTAACGGCTGTAAAGAAAGGTACTGTAACGATTACCGCAAAGACATCAGGTGGAAAGAAAGCAACCTGTAAAGTGACGGTAAAAGTACCGGCAACCAAGGTAAAATTAAACAAAACCAAGGCGACTGTTGCAAAGGGCAGGACTCTGACCTTAAAAGCGACTATGACACCTTCTTCCTCAACAGATAAACTTACCTGGACGAGTTCCAACAAAAAAGTGGCAACAGTTGATAAGAATGGTAAAGTAAAGGCGCTGAAAAAAGGAACAGCCACGATTACTGTAAAAACTGCAAGTGGAAAGAAAGCAACCTGCAAAATTACTGTAAAATAATGTTGGTGCATCAATAAAAATGCAGCATAAAACAAAAAAAGTTGCAAAAAAATATTGCAAAGAAGAAATCTATGTGGTATAAATGTTACAACGTTAAAACAGTAAAGCGATGAAAGAGACTCTGATCTTTGGGCGTCGACAGGAATACAGCGTCACCGACTGAGAGCGCTGTTTGAGAGAGAAGGTCAAGGGAACACTCTGGAGCAGACTGATTGAACAGGAATTTGCACGAGCGGTTGATCTTAAAAACAGCGGCAGTGGATCGAAAGTAGGTCAGTACGTGGGTGCGCGTTAAGCACAGAGAGCGGAAAGATGATGAGAACGACATCATTTTTCAATGCGGGTGGTACCGCGGGATACTAAGAGATTTCGCCCCGGAAAAGCATATGCTTTTCCGGGGTTTTTTGTATTCATGATAATAGAATGTTCGCGGAGCGTGCATTCTATTATTTGTTGAAAATCTGAAAGACAGAGTTTTGTTTTTCAAAAAGGTTCCCGTCCCGCACCTTATCATATCTAAAGGAGTGTACAGAATATGGAATTCATGACAGGTGTAAACAAAAAGGAAACCTTAGAGATCGGTGATTTACTGACCGGCAGCTATGAGGGAAAAAGTGTAAAAGTAAACGGAGCAGTGCATACCATCCGTGATATGGGTGAAGTTGCATTTATCGTCTTAAGAAAGAGAGAAGGACTGCTCCAGTGTGTTTACGAAGAAGGAAAAACACAGTTTGACTTAAAAGATTTAAAAGAGGCAGCAACGATTGAGGTGGAGGGAACCGTAAAACCGGAGGAACGTGCACCACACGGATTTGAGATCCGTCTGGATAAAATCAAGGTATTGTCCGAACCGGCTGCACCGATGCCGCTTGCGATTTCAAAATGGAAATTAAATACCTCCTTGGAGGCGAATTTAAACAACCGTGCGATCGCCCTTCGAAATATCAGGGAGCGTGCAAAATTCCGTATTCAGGAAGGTGTGGTACGGGGATTTCGTGATTTCTTATACAGTCAGGGGTTTACAGAGATCCATACACCAAAGATCGGTGCAAAAAGTGCAGAGGGCGGGGCAAACCTGTTCCGGTTGGAATATTTTCACAGACCGGCAGTTTTACAGCAGAGTCCTCAGTTTTACAAACAGATGATGGTCGGCGTATTTGACCGGGTATTTGAGACGGCGCCGGTATTCCGTGCAGAAAAACATAATACCAAACGTCACTTGAACGAGTACACCAGCCTTGATTTTGAGATGGGATATATTGATGGATTTGAAGATATCATGGCGATGGAGACCGGATTTTTGCAGTATATGATCGCACTGCTCAAAAAAGATTATGCAGAGGAACTTCGGTTATTAGGCGTCACACTGCCGAACGTCGACAAAATTCCGACCGTGCGTTTCGATGAAGCAAAAGAAAAAGTGGCAGAAAAATATCACCGCCAGATCAGAAACCCATACGATCTTGAGCCGGAGGAGGAAGCACTCATCGGACAGTATTTCAAAGAAGAGTATGATGCGGATTTCGTATTTGTCACACATTATCCATCCAAGAAACGTCCGTTTTACGCGATGGACGATCCGGCAGATCCGACTTATACCTTAAGTTTTGACCTTTTATATCAGGGACTTGAGATCACGACCGGTGGACAGCGTATCCACGATTACAACAAACTGATGGAAAAAATCGAAAAGCGTGGTATGGAGTCTGAGGGAATGGAACAGTATTTATCCGTATTCAAACATGGCATGCCGCCACATGGTGGACTTGGAATCGGTTTAGAGCGTCTGACCATGAAATTAGTCGGTGAGGACAACGTCCGTGAGACGACGCTGTTCCCGCGTGATTTAAGCAGATTAGAGCCGTAATCAGGTTAGAACAGATGCAAAGAATCCAAAACAAAATAATTTTAGATCCATATCAGGTTCAAAATTGAATGTAAATTGAGTTTTGCAAACAGGGATCATATGAATGAAAAAGGAGAACAGCCGTGAAACATTTGGGAACAAAAACAATCGAGACAAGACGTCTTGTTTTAAGAAAATTTACACTTTCCGATGCAGAGCCGATGTACCGCAACTGGGCATCTGACCCGGAAGTGACAAGATATCTGCTGTGGCCGGCACACGAGAGCGAAGAGGAGACAAAAGGTATTTTGAAAGGCTGGATTGCCGCCTATGAGAAACCGGAAAAATATGAATGGTGTATCGAATTAAAAGAGATCGGTGAGGCAATCGGCAGCATCGGTGTGGTGATGGTCAATGAAAAAGTACAGTCCATGGAAGTCGGCTATTGTTTAAGCTGCGATTACTGGCATAAGGGAATCATGTCCGAGGCGCTTTCAGCCGTTGTGGAATACCTGACCAATGAAGTCGGCGCACGCAGGATCCAGGCGAGATGTGATACCAGAAATCCATACTCTGCGAAAGTGATGGAAAAATGTGGATTAAAATATGAAGGAACTGCGATCCAGGCAGAGTGGAACAACTCCGGGGCAGGGGATGTTGCCTGCTATGGTCTGGTTGTTGGACCGGTTGTTGTTGAAGAGCCGGAGGAAACCCTGGAACCGGAGAACGAAGAGGAAGAGCCGAAAGTCATTAAAACAGGACGCAAAAATGAGATCTCAGACGAGACGATCGAGTATGTCGGAATCCTTGCAAAATTAGAGCTGAATGAGGAAGAGAAAGAGCATGCAAAGAAAGATATGGAAGAAATGCTCAACTATATTGATAAATTAAATGAACTTGACACCACAGGAGTGGAGCCGATGTCACATGTGTTCCCGGTAAACAATGTATTCAGGGAAGATGTAGTGACAAACGGAGACGGCAGCAAAGAGACGCTTTCGAATGCACCGGCACAGAAAGACGGTGGATTTAAAGTGCCAAAGACAATTGGAGATTAATCAGATTGCTCAAAGAACATTTTGTGCAGCAGGCAAAGAAAATGTTCGGATAAAAAGCAGGAGCAGGAATGGAGATTTATATGAATATTATGAGTTTGACTGCCGTGGAACTCGGCAAAAGAATAAAAGCAAAAGAAATCTCAGTAGAGGAAGCTGTTACGGCGGCGCTTGACGCGATTGAGAAAAAAGAAAAACTCGTAAACAGCTTTGTGACAGTAGATAGAGAGGGAGCACTGAAACGCGCAAAGGAAGTACAGAAACAGATTGATGACGGCACACTGACGGGGCCGCTTGCAGGTGTACCGGTTGCCATCAAAGACAATATGTGTACGAAAGATCTGCTTACCACCTGTTCTTCTAAGATTTTATATAACTTTATTCCGACCTACACGGCGGAGGCAGTTTTAAATCTGGAAAAAGCAGGGGCAGTTATTTTAGGAAAGACCAACATGGATGAGTTTGCCATGGGAAGCACGACAGAGACGTCCGCTTACGGTGAGACAAAAAATCCATGGAACACAGAGCATGTGCCGGGCGGTTCTTCGGGTGGTTCCTGTGCAGCGGTTGCGGCAGAAGAATGTGTCTTTGCACTTGGATCAGATACCGGCGGTTCCATCCGTCAGCCGAGTTCCTTCTGCGGCGTGACCGGAATCAAGCCGACCTACGGAACGGTATCACGTTACGGACTGATCGCTTACGGTTCATCCTTAGACCAGATCGGACCGGTCGCAAAAGATGTGACAGACTGTGCCACGATATTAGAGGCGATCGCTTCGTATGATACGAAGGACTCCACTTCCGTGAAAAGGGAGGATTATGATTTTACCAAGGCGCTGGTGGATGATGTCGCCGGAATGAAGATCGGTATCCCACGCGATTATTTCGGGGAAGGCTTAGACCCGGAGGTAAAAACAGCAGTTTTGCAGGCTGCAGAGGAATTAAAGAAAAAGGGCGCCATCGTGGAAGAGTTTGATTTAAGCCTGGTAGAATATGCGATCCCTGCATATTACGTTATCGCCTGTGCAGAGGCAAGTTCCAACCTGGCAAGATTTGACGGTGTCAAATATGGTTACCGCACCAAAGAATACGAGGGACTTCACAACATGTACAAAAAATCCCGTTCCGAAGGATTCGGGCCGGAGGTAAAACGCCGTATCATGCTTGGCTCTTTCGTATTAAGCTCCGGTTATTATGATGCTTATTACCTGAAGGCACTCCGCGTGAAAGCATTGATCAAGAAGGCTTTTGACGAAGCTTTTGCAAAATACGATGTGATCTTAGGACCGGTGGCACCCACTACCGCACCGAAGCTGGGCAGCAGTCTGGCGGATCCAATCAAGATGTATTTAGGAGATATTTACACGATTTCCGTAAATCTTGCCGGCTTACCGGGAATTTCACTGCCGTGCGGCAAAGATAAAAACGGTCTGCCGATCGGGTTACAGCTCATTGGAAACTGTTTTGAAGAGAAGAAGATCATCCGCGCGGCATATGCATTTGAACAGACAAGAACCTATGAGCACAGCCCGCTTGCATAGTCCGAAAATGGAGGAATAGACATGAGTAAAATATATGAAACTGTCATTGGACTTGAGGTCCATGTTGAGTTAGCAACGAAAACAAAAATCTTCTGCGGCTGTTCCACGGCATTCGGCGGTGCACCAAACACACATACCTGTCCGGTC
>OKTJ01000814.1_pt1 | contig 17605 bp, 19 predicted proteins | sample 1606201 | NCBI WGS metagenome assembly OKTJ01 (sample SAMEA3879536, study PRJEB24766) | human gut metagenome | biome: human-associated habitat; feature: feces | place: USA | collected 1985/1987 | reverse complement strand
TGAACCGAATTTATTTAATTTTTAACCCCGTCCATTTTTTAGTGGACAGTAGTGATAAAATCCCAAAAGATAAAAATTCTTACATTTTGTAGCTTTTATTTATATTGTTAAATCTACTATCTTACTCATATAAACAACGATAAATCAATATTTTAACTATATAAATATTGTCCCTTTTCTTAATAAACTTTAACTGTCGGGAGCGTCGCTTGTTTTCAACTGTTTTCAGGGTATATCTTTGCATAAACAATCGCAAAAATGTACTTATATGAATTATAAATATATTTATTCTCTCCGAATTTTTGCATGTCTTATTTTCATGGCTTGCGCGATAACTTCCGGCATCAGCATGTCGGAGAAAGGAACTTCGACAATAATAACCATCCTTTCTGTTATTCTCATTTTCATACTGCTGCTCACCGGTGGTTGGATTACCGAGTGCAGTGTGCGGTATCTGATTTATCCCTGGGTAAGAAACATCAGCCGTAAATGGAACAGCCGTGGCAAGAAACAAAAAACGACTGTACTGCCTCCCGTTTTCAGGGAGATTGAGGAATATACCAGAGACACATTCCATTTGGTTCTCACTCCAGAATAGATTGACAATCTAATCACTTCGATGAAATTCTTTGCCGTCGACTTTGAATCAAAACAACGCCCGGCTGCAGTCAATCGCGCTATTCACCGTATCAGCACGCTCGACCTTCATCACTTTGGCTGGAATATCGGCAAACGGTTGAAAAAAGACAATACCGGTATTGCCCATTTTCTCATAACCCAATTTCCAGTTGTATTCAAGAACTCTACTGAGTCATCCATGAAGAAGAAACTAAAGTCGGAAGATGGGCGGTTCATGATTGATATTGTGGAGCTGGATCAGAAGTTGTCACCTGTCAATCTTGATAAGATCATAAACAGCCAGGCATAGCCTTTGGTTAAAGCCGGTTAAAGTCCGGTGCGACCGCCATAGTTCTCCGCACTCCTCCAGCGCACGCTGGCGCACCGCCCATTGCAAGACTACCTTTGCGGCATAATTTCAAACGAAGAAAACCATGCCACAATTTACTTTCGAGATGCTCCCTCAAATGATAGGAGCGCTCACGGAGGAAATCAAGAACCTTCGTCGAGATTTTGACGAATGGCGATGCAAATCATCCCCGGCATCGCCACAGGAGGAAAGGCTTATCGGAATAGAAGAAGCGGCAGCTCTTCTAAACCGTTCCACCGATACCGTCTATAAATGGGTCCGCGCCGGAAAAATTCCGTATTATAAACCCGGCAAAATGTTGGAGTTCCGTCCGTCGGAATTGATAGAGTATCAGAAACGGAGTCGAAACGACCGTTCGAAGACTACCGGGGAACTGCTGAAAGAGTTGTCGGCAAATGTTCGCCGTAAGCCTAAGTCTTTCGGAAATATTGGAATGTGATATGGCTGAAAAGAATCTTACTACGCTTACCATAGGTAACGCGCTGGCACGTTCAGCCGAAGGAATCACAAAAGAGAGTTTTCCCCTTCACGTTTTCCCGCAGAAGATGCAGAAGCTCATACTCCATCTTGTGAAACATCGTAACTTCAAACTGGAGTTTGTGGCAAGCTGTATGATTACGGCAGCCGCAGCAGCCATCGGCAATTCACGCAGAATCCGGTCCCGTGAAGGTTGGGAAGTCGCACCTATGTTTTACATGATACTCGTCGGAAGACCCGGCATAGGCAAAACACCTCCGCTGGAGTTCGCCTTCCGTCCTCTCTGTGATATAGACCGTGAACGGGAAAAGATATACGCGGAGCAATACAAAGAATATCTTGTGAAGAAGAACGAGTATGAAAAATCAAAATCCGAAGGTGAGTCGCCAGTGGAGCCGACGCTTATACGGACTCTGATTAGCGATTTTACCCAGGAAGCCATGGTCAAGTTACACGCCAACAATTTCAGAGGTTTGTGTGTGAAGTATGACGAGATAATCGGATTCTTCCGCACTGCAGACCGATACAACACCAGTTCGCTGATTACGGATATGCTGTCTATTTTCACGAATGGGCAACTGATTAATTCCAGAAAAGAACAGACATGCTCCTTGTCGATAGAATATCCTTGTGTCAGTCTTATAGGTACAACTCAGGCGACCATGCTTTCAGAATTTGCCAAACAGAATCTCATGAAGAATGGCTTCATTGACCGATTCATTTTCGTTAAAGCTGAGGATAGCACAATCCCGCTGTGGTCAAAGACTGCTCCAACGAATGATGACAGTTATAATCCTGAAAACGTATGGAAAGAAATCATTGACCGTTTGATGACGCTTTCCCCGAATATGGATAACGGTATATGCCGATCTCGGATTATAGAGCTCACCAAGACTGCCTCAGAACGATTTGTGGACTGGCACAACGATTTTGCAAGGCTACAGAATGAGATTGAGGATGAAAAGCTACTAAATACCCGAACTGCGAAATGGGATTATCAAGTTCCAAGAATGGCGCTTGTAATCCAACTCCTCGCTTGGGCCTGCTACGAATCGGACGGCGATGTGGTATCGCTTGACGCAATGAATGCCGCTATCAAACTCAACTCGTACTTTGAGACTTGCTATGATGATCTGGAGCCATATCTCTCCCAGAACAGATTGAGTGGCGCCAAAGCTGAATTAGTCAAAGCGTTACCCGATGAGTTTCAGACTTGTGAGGCAATTGTCATAGGTAAAAGATTCGGTTTGAGTGAAAGCACGGTTAAACACGACCTTCCGAAATTCGCAAAAAGCGGTTACATCATTTGTCTTTCCAAAGGGAAATATAAGAAGATTCATAAATGATTGCACATTGCACGTCTGCATGTTTGCACTTGCTCCGCCATTACGGTATGTGCAGGATGTGCAATATGTAAAGTGCAAATCATATACACAATTAGAAATGTCCGAGCACAGATTTCATTTACGAAAATATTTTACTGGCTGCAAAGTCCGATGTCCGGATTGCGGTCACAAATCTTTCAACCGTTATATCGACAGTCTTGGAGAAGTGATATTTCCCGAAGATGTCGGCTGGTGCGACCGACCGAGTTGCCATAGTCAACATAACCATTCGCCGACCCGATATTTTCAGGAACACCCTGAAAAGCGACCTAAGGATTATTGTGATTACCGATTGTATCCAATTCATTCCCTTTCATTAAAAATGATTGAACCAAAGCCTATTATGTTCATACCGACGGAGCTGATGGAACAAACTCTCAAGGGTTACGAGAACAATCAGCTATACACGTTCCTGTGTACGAAAATCGGCGAAGAGAAAGTGCGTCATGCGTTCGACATTTATAAAATCGGAACTGCCCGATTATGGAATGGCTCTACTATCTTCTGGCAAATTGATATTGATGGAAGAATCAGAACCGGTAAGATTATAAAGTACGGTTCGGATGGCCACCGAGTGAAATCGGCGAAAGGGAGCATGATAAACTGGACACATTCCCTATGGCGTGACAGGCCGGAAGATTTTCAAATCACCCAGTGCTTCTTCGGCGAGCATCTGTTGCCATGCAATCCGGAATCAACGATAATGATTGTGGAATCTGAAAAGTCGGCACTAATTGGCTATATGTATTTCCCCGAGTTCCTATGGCTGGCGAGCGGAGGCAACAATGGCTGTCTCAATTCGCAAGCCTCAAAAGTATTATCCGGTCGAAAAGTAATTCTTGTTCCGGATCTGAACATGGAAAAGGATTGGAATGTCAAAGCTGCGATGCTTGCGGAAGTTGGTGCCGATGTTTCGATTTTCGATATGGAGCAGCTCGGCCCCACGCCACAAGACAGGCAGGCTGGCCTTGACATTGCCGACTTCATTCTTAGCGCGACACCTTCAAGTCGTGAAGCGATGTTCCGCGAGTTTGAGGAAATCAAACGGCACTGGCGAGAAAACAATCCCGAGTTTTACAAGAACTTCATGAAGCTATATACTGATTTTGATTGCGAACTGGTGTCTATTCGTCCAATGACCGAAGAAGAAATCGCCAAGTATGGCAAGCTACGAACAAGTGACGGTGCTGACACACATACCAAATGAAAGGGAAAGTGATATGTCAAATGAAGGCGATGGCGGACTTCCCCGTTTCGGTAACAAGTGAGGCTTCAATCCGGCAATTAAAGGACCTGACAGTTCTCCACCATCCGGCAATTATTAATCGATTTTACCATTTTCAATCTGACACATAACTCTTATAATTTCATGATATACCACCTATTAAGTTACCAAATAATTTTATGACCAAAACCAAGGACAACCATCAAATCCCACACACCGGAGAATGGAGTGTGAGGCTCACTCCCGAGATGCTGAACTATCTCACAGAACCGACTAAGTTCAGGGCATCGAAACTCGATGCTTATCTCAATCTTCTGGAAGATGCTGCGGTAGCGAGAACCACTTATGAGTCTGCCTATGGACAGACCTGCAGTCCGGAAGCCAGCCTGCTCGTAATATCTATTACCAATCTGGCTAAACGCTGGCACTGTTCCCGTGAGACAGTGCGTAAGTTTCTTGACCACTTAGAGGCTGTCGGTATACTGTCGAAGTCCCGGCTCAATCATCGCACACTCGTCACCATGACAATGGAATGCGACGATGCCAAACATTCGACCATCCTCACAACGTCTCTGGTTCCATTCAAGATGCCGCTGCAGCTTGCCAACAAGATAGACGAATGGCTCAGTGGCATCATCGACGATTGCGAACTCGCCGACACAATCGAAAATGAGATTGATTCTTTAGACCGCGAAAATGAGGATGCTTATTCGCGAAGTGTAGTAGGCTTACAGTACTCACTGTTTCGGCAACTGATTAGGAGGTGGTACGTGAATCCACGTGCCACTCCCGAAGTGGCCGACTCCTATAGCCTTGGTTGCCTTGAACACATCTTCTCGGTGTGTATGTCCGGCAACTGGCTGAAGTTGCTGAAATTTCTCAACGACTACTGCCCCGGTCTCAATCAAGGAATTTACCTCGCCGAGCGCAGCACAACCCCAGCCTCTGTTAAGGACGCACGATATGCGCTCTACGGTCTTTTCATCCATTTGAAGATCGATTTCAACAGCAACTGCCTCTAAAACGCGCCTGACCTTGCCCTTTCAACCGTCGATGGCAAGATGGCTTTAGAAGTCCATTCCGGCCTCTCAGACGTGTATTTTTACGCCTCTCATGGGGTAATTCTGGCGGACTATGTCAGACTACGTCCTGGTTGGCTTATAGACAACGTGCTTGCGCGAGTTGCCGCATTATTCAATGGCGGAGGAGCCTAATACCCACTATACAGAAAACAAGGGAAAGAATAAGAGGGAGAATATAATTAAAAGGCTTAATATTAGTTTATTATAATTTTGAGCAAATTCCGATGATTTCCAAGAATTGCGCTTTTAAGTGTCATTTTTGTTTCCCAAAGTGAGATGGATTTGAGATTTATTTTGTAACTTTGCGGTGCTGGCAGATACCGTGTTAAGAATAGGAAAACATCGGAAATCTGTCATGAATCTATAAAGTTTTTTCTAATACACAAACCTCTCTCCAATATGGGAAGAAACAGGAAACAGATAGCAGGAAATGTACCGATAAACCTGCGGTTCCAGAAAAGAGCCGGAGACCGCAAGGCTATCCTTATCGACCATTTCTATGACGGGAAGCATCACTATGAGAACACGGGGCTGTTCCTCATAGCCGAGACAACCGAGAAAGCCCGAAGGGAGAACGCCCGCACCATGCGCAAGGCGAATGACCTCTTGCATCAGCGAATCGATGAATACTTTTCATCGAAATCCGTTCCTGTTGTAGAAGAACCACCCGTCACGATGTCGGAGTGGTTCAAGGCTTTTGTAGCCGAGAAGAAACGGCAAGGCATCAGGACTGCCGACCGTCTTGTTAATTATACCCGTATCCTTACTGACTTTGACAGCACGACCATACTCAAGGATGTTGACAAGACTTTCTGCCTACGGCTCATAACCTATCTTCGTGATGAATACCGTACAAGAGCCGGGGAGAAACTCAGTCCTAAATCCATTTTCAATATAACCGGTTATTTTCTTACCTCACTCAACATGGCGGTTCAGACAGGGAAAATTGCCTCTAATCCGTGGTACAGGCTATCCCGGAATGACAAACCCAAGAATCCAAAGACCAAACGCGAATACCTGACGATTGACGAGGTAAAGGCTCTTATAGCCACTCCGTGCGAAAACGAGACCGTAAAGCGCGCTTATCTGTTTTCATGTTTCTGCGGGCTGCGCTTAGGCGATGTCATCAGCCTCAAATGGGAAAGCATCACCAATGACGGCGAGCGGTGGAAAATCGGAATCGTGGCAAGCAAGAACCAGCGTGTCCTCCATATACCGTTGAGCGCACAGGCGATGAAATGGATGCCGGACAGGACAGGTGAATTTGTTTTCCCTTCTCTCACACGCCAAGCTATTTTACGATATCTGAAGAACTGGGCGAAAGCCGCAGGGATAACCAAGACCGTCACTTTTCATACCTCAAGGCATACCTTCGCAACAATGCTGCTGACTTTGGGAACCGACATTTATACGGTGTCGAAAATGCTCGGACATTCAAGCGTGAAACCGACACAGATTTACGCCAGGATTATCGACGAGGCAAAGGACAACGCCGTATGTCTCGCCGACGGCATAGACTGGTAAGCCCCGTTACAAATACATCAAAAATAACTAAACCCATTTATACAAATACTGCTCTCCAATGGCAAGACCAAGAACTACCAAATTAAAAGAGCCGGTAAGGATGCGATTCAAGAAACTCGCCAACGGTTCAAAGTCGATATACCTTGACATCTATGTTGACGGCAAGCGCAGTTACGAATACCTGAAGCTCTACATTCTCCCCGAACTGAACGCCAATATCAAGGAACAGAACCGTACCACGATGGCGGCAGCCGAGAAGATAAAGTCACAGCGTATAATCCAGCTTACCGAAGACAGGGCTTCGTTGCGCCATGTTTCCAAACGTGCCGGCATCCTCGTTTCCGACTGGCTCGACACCTATAAGGAAGACAGAGAGAAGAACGGCGCACGGGGCATGAAGATTGTCAGGAAGCTCAAACGGATACTTGAACTGTATCGCAAAGGAGCGAGGATGAAAGATGTGAACAAGGAGTTTCTTCTCGGCTTCATTGACTATTTACGCAATGATTACCTTTCTCCTCAAGGGAAACCGATAGCCGCATATACCCAGCGAGGATATTTCGGCATCTTCAACTCCGCACTCAACGCCGCTGTGCAGGCTGATGTCATCCCTGACAATCCTGTCAACCGGCTGACACCGCAGGAACGTATCAAGGCACCCGAGAGCAAGAGGGAATACCTGTCAATCGACGAAATCAGGACTCTTATAGCCACTGAGTGTTCACATGAGATTGTCAAGCGCGCCTTCATGTTCTCATGCTACTGCGGTCTGCGCTTGAGCGATGTTTATGCGCTCAAATGGAAAGACCTTGTGCGCGACGGTGACATCTGGCGAGTTGGAATCGTCATGAAGAAAACCGCCGCGCCTATCTACCTGCCCCTTTCAAAACAGGCGACGGCATGGATGCCGGAACGCGGCGATGCCGCCGATGGCGACAATGTTTTTGCACGGCTGCCTAAAGGACAATATCTGAATGACCTCATAAAAGCATGGGCGAAGGAAGCCGGACTGTCTAAACATGTCACGTTCCATACATCGAGGCATACCTTCGCAACCATGCTGCTGACCCTCGGCGCAGACCTTTATACAGTATCGAAACTTCTTGGTCACGCCAATGTGAAGACGACTCAGATCTACGGAAAAATTGTTGACCAGAAGAAAGATGATGCCGTGAGCCGGATTGACAAGGCTTTTGAATAGCAGAACCACTTATAGAATTTTCAGCTGCTGTTCCTTGTTTGCGGAACTACCGATATGAATTGAAATTTCTTCCCTGTGCCTTATTCGGCATGGGGATTTTTCTTGCCCTGCCATTTCATCTGTAAATCTCTGTCACCATGTGAACGAGTGCCGGAAATCTGTGCCGATTTTCCGATTTTCATAGATAAGCTTAAAAGACAAGGGTTTATGCAGCCATCTTCGTTTGATTTCCATTCCTGTATTATAGCTTTGCAGTCCGAACAAGAAAACCAATCACAAATAATTTCATAACCAACAGGAATCTCAATGACAAAACCAAGTATGTTAACGCCGACCGAGGCGGCCGAATACCTCGGAATCAAACTCAGCTATCTCTACAAGCTGATGATGCGCCGTGTCATCCCGTACTACAAGCCGGGAGGCAAGCTCTGCTATTTCGACCCTGAAGATCTCGCCAAGTGGCAGCGCAGTGTCCGTGTCGCAACGGACGAGGAAATCGAAAGTCAGGCACAGGCCTACATTCTCAAAAACAGTATCAGACCATAACCAAATTCATTAATCATGACAGAACAGAACAAAACAACCATTCAGAATGTGGCGCAGACCATAGAAGCGATGGATGCTCCGGCACTTCCCCGTAAGGAGAGAAAGAGCAAAACGATTGACGAGGCGCAGATAATCCAGATAGAGCGCAAACTGTTATCCTCGCTCGGCATACATGAGGCGGACGCGCTTGCGGCGTGTATCGCAATCGGTGCGGGCAATCAGGAAGCGGCGGCTGTGAAAGGTTCCGACCGTCACCGTCTCAACCTCTATCTCAATGCCGGAACGAACAGGAAGGAGATGACGGAGCAGGAACTTTCGGAACACCGTCAGAGCCGTGCCCGTCAGCTTGTCAAATCTGCAATCCGCTATCTCGACAAGGAGGAGATGACGGCGGCGATGTTCACCGTCAGTGAAATCGCACGATGCAGGACCGACATTGACGAGGGCGTGAGGATGATACAGTTCTACAACTCATCAATGTCAGGGAAGTAACAGTTTTAACCGTGAACCGGAGTGTTGTACGGATGGCGAGAACACACATGGAATAATTTCAGATTAATTTCATCAGATACCGGTTTTTCTATCCGACAACGCTTTGGTTGCACTTACGATGCAAACAAGGAAACATGAACAAACTATCCAAGGAAACATACAAATTTCAAATACCGTCGCGCTTTGAAATCATTACTTTCAGAATGACTGTCGAGGTGATGAATCTGCTTAGCGGCACTACCGAGAACAAACGCGGCGACAAGGTAAGCAACACAATCCTCTTTTATGACCTGCTGTCAAGAATGGCTGTAAACGCGAAAGTGTCAAACGACTTCCGCCGCCCTCTGGCATTGAAACCTGGACAGGCGCAGTATTCGGAGCTTCGCCTCGCGGAACAATGGCAGATGAACCGGACCCGATTGCGCAATCTCCTTGACAGGATGGAACAGGCCGGGCTTATCTACACCAATCGCTCTTTGGTAGGCTCAGTTATGACATTCCCATCCGTACTGGGCTGGAGCCGCCCAGACAAGCCTTATATACGCAACCCCGTCTTTTTCAATGCGGATTGAGCTTCGGCCCCCGATATAGTGAATCCTCCGGGCTGCACAATGCCTCATAGTTAGCCGTGTGATTAGCCGTATGTCTTAAGCCGCTGGAAAGCAGGAAACGGGGATTTCGTTGCAAGATATGCCGCTGTATTACACTCCCTGTCGGTCTTTCCACACACGGCTCTCTTGCGTTGCCGCACCGGGCAACGGGACGCCGCTCGCAGGCTCGCACCGGTTCATTTATAACACTTTGCACATCCTTTATACATTCATTTCATGAATCTTAAAAACGAAAACAACAGAGAAAGGCGAAGTTCCTCTATGTCGTTTCGAGTCAGCAAATCTCAGCGTGAACTGATTGAGAAACTTGCCGACCGCTGCGGCATGAACCGCAGCGAGTACCTTCTTTCACGGGCTTTCGGTTATGAACCCAAGGCACGCCTGACATTTGCACAGACCAAAGTCCGCGATGAACTTATAATAGCCCGCAGCGATTACGCCAAATATACCTCGATGCTGAACGCCATTCCACAGCGCGAGCGCATGGCGATGTTCCGCAATCAACCGTGGATGATTGAGGCACTGCGGCGTCTCGACAGGACTGCGGAACTTATCACCGAAATAATCAACAGACATTTCTCCCCGAACCGCACACCGGGAACATCATTTGAAACAGACAAGGAACAGGACTCGTCATGGTAGCAAAAGCAGCATCAATAAGTCACGGCATCAACGGTATCAGATATATTTCCGGTGAGTCAATAAACAAGAAGCATCCGGAACTGATATACCATGTCAAGGACAATCTGCTTCCTTGTGAACTTGACGCAATGGGTATCTGGGATTTGATAAAAGCCAATGCGCCGATGAAGAAGAATGTCATCCGCATGGAAATCAGTCCGGCGCCGGAGCATACCGATAATTTCACAATGCGGGACTGGCAGAAGCTGTGGGATGATTTTGTCAAGGAGTTCGACCGCATCGAGCTGACAGATGAAAACGGCAAGGTGTATTCACATAAGACAAACATTGCGAACAGCATCTATACCGTCTGGCTTCATTATGAATCGGACAGCGGTATACCGCATCTTCATGCCGCCGTGTGCCGTAAAGACTGCGACGGTAAGACCAGCAACGACCATAACATTCACATCCGAGCACAGGAGGCGGCGCAGAACGTGGCTATCAAACGCGGCTGGATAACAGCGGCTGAAATACACGCCATGAACGCCGAGAAAGTCGCCGATGAGCTTATGAATATTCTTCGTTCAATGCCTTCCTGGTCATGGCAAGATTATGCTGCAAGAATCCGAGCAAAAGGTTATTCTATTATGATACGTCCGGGAAAGAAAGGCGTTTACGGTTATTCCATCGGAATGGGCAAAGCCAAGTTCAAGGCATCCGAGCTTGGCACCGGTCGCAAGCTGACCGCATCAAGAATTGAGGACACATGGAAGAAGCTTCACAGCCAGTCCGAAGCGAAGGCGAAGCAGCCTGTCAGGAAAGCCGGAACACATCCGGTTACGCCTGTTGTGCCCCAACTTGTTGCTACTCCGGACAGACAAGTAACCGATTATCTGTTATGGCGTGAGAACACAAACCGATACGAGCTTACGCATGGAGGCAAGACCTCTCAGTTCTACATTCCCAAGGATGTAATGCAGATATTCGACGATGCTTTCGATTACCGTTATACGGCGAACTGGCAAGAGTTAACCGACATGGCTGTTGCCCTGTTCGTTGGTCTGACAGCACTCGATACCGTTTCAACCGGCAGCGGCGGAGGCGGTTCGTCAAATGATGACAACTGGCGCGACCGCAAGGACGATGAAGAAATTGAACGTGCCCGCAGATGCGCCCGCGCAGCCGCCGCACGTCTCGGCAAAACCCCGAAATCAGGCCGCAGAAGATGAAATTTTGAAGATGCCAAGCCCGAACTGCCCGAAGGCTACGAATAACTATATCAATGGCACCGAGAGAAACCAAACACATCTCTCGGTGTCATTATTTCATTCTCTAAATTAGTTGTTTAGACAATCCAATTGTCAGTCGCTACTATAATAGAGAAAGCAATGCGTGATAGCATTCTCCGTGCTATAATCTGTTGCGTTCTGTCATTCCGGCTGATTTCCCTTTGTAGCGGCTCATTGTCGTGTTGAACGAGTAACGGATTATAAGCCGTAGGGATTGCGTGTCGCTGTAATTCCATTTATCAAGAGTCATTTGTTGACCGTATGTAATCATGGAGTTTCTTGAAGTTTTGAATATATCCGTCGCTTGGAGCTGAAAGAACCATCCTCTCAGATTCTTAGTCACGCCGAGGTTGAACTGCCAGGACGGTTTGAGAGTAACGACATCCATATCCCCTCGTGTCCTGCCGGTAAGGTCAGCACTGACATTGAATCCGTTGCCAAGACTGATGGTGTTGTACATATTCCAAAACAGAACCGGCGAATTCAATTCCTTTTTTCCGTTCAGCGTAGGAATATCAACATGCTGACCTAAAAGATTCAACCGCAATCTCGGAGACCAACGACCAAACCGAGGCGACAGAGACAAAAGAATATTGTATTTTGTGATATGTGAAACATTTTCATAAGTCATAAGATTTACGGGTGAACCGGTTTCATAGGGCTTAATAACGCTCACAATTGCGTCTTTGTCATATTGCCACGACACATTAAAAAACACCCACCGCCAAATACCGGCCAACGAAACTTCATGTATCATTTCAGGGATAAGCGTCGGGTTACCTGTTTCGTAAGTAAATCTGTCGTCATATTGTATAGCACTGCTTAACTGGCTATATAGCGGTCGTTTTGTCTTGGCAGTATAGGACAGTGTGAAGTTCGCCTTTTTGATAGGAAAGGTAAAATCGAAATTGGGATAAAATCTGCTGTATTTCTTACTTTGTTCAGGTATAAAGACCGAATGCATATAATAATCGGATTTTACTCTTTCAAATCTTAGACCTGCACTAAATTCGACCGATTTCACAGGGATGTTCGCCGAAACAAAGGCTGCAATATTCGACTCCTTGATATGGTCATCTGCATCACCGAGATTATCACCATTGTTGACATAGAGGTCTTTCCGATTGGTAGAAGTGATTTCGTAGCCAAATTCAATATCATTGTCACCAAAGGCATACCCGGCAGTCCCTTTGGAAGCCCAAAGTCTGTTTTTAACCCTATTTTGGCCTATAATGGAAGTGATGGCGGTTACATTACTCGTTTCCTGAATGTCCTGAACGCTGTTATTGCGACGTGAATAATAGTCGTTTGTAATATTTACCGTAAAAGCTTTGATTTTCCCGAGGTAGTAAAGGTTTATTGAATTAGTAGGCATGCTGCGTCGGTTCCAGTGCGTTACCAATTCAATGTTTTCGTCGAGACTGCCATTCAGCAATATGTCCTGATTGCTATACCAACGTGATTTGGAATATGGCGTGGTCGCATACTCGTATTTCATGCCAAGAGAATGACTGGGGTTAATCTGCCAATTTATTCCTATTGTGCCTGTCAGGTTTGTACTGACCGGTAAGATGGTCATGTCGGATTTCAAATTATAGATGTCCTTTGATGTGACTATCGAGGTATTGTTGGTCTGTTGCTGATAACGATGTGCATGGTCGAAATTGAACGCTCCGAACACGTCAAGGCCTTTTGTCCTGTAAGAGAGTGCCAGATTATTAGCCTGTGAGAAAGAATGCGCCTGACGGCTCATAGACTGTAAAGAACCGCTTAAGCCATCCCCCTGTTTCGGAACCGTCTTTATCAATATTACCGATTTAACGTCGGCACCATATTTGGCGCCGGGATTAGACACGACCTCGACGCTCTGAATATCCTTGGACGAAAGTCTTTCAAGTTCGCTCCGATCCATCATGCGGTGCCCGTTGATATAAAAAATCGGGCTGCCCTTGCCTATCAACTCTATATTACCGTCGTGGGCTCTGATGCCCGGCATTTGGAGCAGCACATCGAAGCATGTTCCCGCATCGCTAAGAGCGGTACCCTTTACCTTGGAGACCAAACCTCCCTTAGTTAATTTGTATGGCACAGTACGCGCCGTAACTACGACCTCATTAAGCGTACGCTCCTGAGGGATGCCTAATGTGTCCGTACTGTTGACGTTTTGTGAAAATGCCAGATGATAGACAAATGACATTAACATGAAAAGTATAATCTGTTTCATATCCTTTGTTTTTCGGCAAAGGTAACAACAGATTATCGGTATTCACGTCATTTGCGGTTTCACTTTTGTTGCAGGTTGGAATCGGACATTACATATTCGTTTCAATACCCAAGCAATCGGATAGATATCAGCCAAATACAAATTGAGCCATTCGGAATGACATGCGACTTTTTAATCGGGTTTTCCTTGTTCGGACAGCACTGTCGGAGACGCCCAGACAAGCAGCGATAGCCGAGTTGGGGGTACGCATCACAGAGAGCAGCGCAGTGACAATGTCATCCATAGTCATCTTTCCGGCATCTATGCGCATATCAATGATGAAATCAGCAAAACATTCGAGAAGCGATTGCCTTATTACTGAACGGTCTTTCAATGGAAGATATGATTTGTTGTCATCATATGCCAGTTCTCCCTTCTGTATAAGGTTCAGCGTTCCTGTTGCCCTGAAGCGGCTTATGCATATATCCGCGCGTTTCATGATAATCTCAAACGGGACTTCATCATCCGGTCTCTCTTCATCGGCTTCGATTGCTATTTGCTTTCTTCGGAGTAGTTCAATCTCTTTCTGTAGGTGGATATATTTTTTCTTACTGTTCCAAAATATCCACGCGAAAAGTCCGCCTGCCACCAGCATCAAAGTCAAAGCTACTATCCATACATTCTTTGTCTGTGACTTTGATTCCAATAACTTGACTTCAAGCGCAGCGTTTTTCTCTGCTGTTTCTGATTCAATCTTCTTGTTAAGTGATATCCTCTCACTTATTGAATCATTTATCTCTGTGCCTTTACCGGGGAAAACCTTGCCGCTTTTTGCATAACCTATACAGTTCGACAGCATCCGGAGGCTGTTGTAAGTATTTATCGAATATTTTTCAGGATTTGAATTATATAAGTTATTGGATTGGCGCAGATATAAAGTTGCCGAATCTATCCGGTTTTGGTTTAGATATAGAAAACCTTTGGTTATTAACTTCCCAAGACTTTCTGAATCTATATTGTCGAGATATTTGATACTCCGGTTAAAATCTGATACCGGTAAATTTGCGTAATTCAACGCAAATGTTGTGTAATAAGGAGAATTTGTCGGAGTATGCGCGATTGCTTTATCTAAATAGGCTACTGCTGAGTCATTTTCGCTAAGGAAAGCGTAGTATATCCCGATGTCATGTAAGGCGCGTGATTTGTTTGCCCCCGACTTGTCTGACTGAATGGCTTTGTGAGCATACTCAATTGCCTTCGCATAATCTTTATTTAGAATTGGATGCGAATACAAGTCTGACAGATCAAGATATATGTCAGAAACGGAAGGTGATGTCGTCGGGGTGGCAAAATTCGAAGCGTCGATGAGATACATTGCGGCAGAGTCCTGCTGACTCTTCCATTTCATTTGAATGGATGCCAGTTGATACATCTCTAATAGATGGGTCGTATCTGCTTTTGCAGTATAATATTGGATAGCATCATCCAAACCCTCCAGAAACAAATAGGTTTTACCTTGTTGCAACCGTTCAATAGCCGTTAGGCGAATCTTATCCGCATCGTCATCTCCTGACTGCGAACTGCACCCTATAAATAACATGGCAAGAAAGATGCAAATATATCGAACCAAATGTTTTGACATTAGCTTACGGTTATTATCGGTTGTCCGAAGAATGAAGACAGCATCGCGAGAGTGGCGATAGTGAAGTTGTGTTGACCACTCAGCCATTTGGTAATCTCACTCGGTCTGCGCCCGAGTGCGTCGGCAAACTGTTTTTTGGATAATCCGCGCTGACGCATAAGAGCGTCGATACGGTCGGAAATCTCGAAAGAGAGGTCAACCTCTGCCTGCACGGTTGCCGGAATCGGGCCGAGCATTTCTTCAAGTGTTCTCGATGTACGTTTCATAGCTCAAAAATATTGTCGGTTTCAATGGTTGACTCTGTTATGTTAACATTGCCATTCGCAACTTCCTGGCTTAGAAGCTGCTCGAACTTTTGCAAGGTCATTACATACCCGTTGAGAAGCGAGTCATCCTCGTAACGCTGAGACTTCTTCACTCCGCCGTTACCCAGCACAAGTATTCTGTCAGATAGTCGCAGACAGTATAGCCGTAATTTGGAGGATGTTACTGGGAGTGCAACTACCGAATCATTCATCTTTCCCTCAGGACGAAAGTATCGCTCCAATGCACCGGTTCGGGCAATACGTTTGATAAATGCGGCGATACGCCTGAAATCCTCGCTGTACTCGGCATCCTCTCTGAATTTGGTGACAAATTTTTCAAATTCAGATTCGACATCGCGGAGAAACTGCAGTGTATAGATTGTGCAGTTCTCGCCGTCCTGGATAAGGTATAATTCTACTTCGCTCATGGATAGTGTATATTGCGTTTGATATTATAACGCAAAGGTACGACAAATATTTCACTTAAAGATAAAATAATGCGAAATTTTTCAAACGCCTCTCTTTCCTTTTCTTTCCCATGTGCCCACAAGTGGGCTGTATAAAATATACCCTCGTGAATCGCATCAAAACTCCCTTACAAATAAAATTTATTTATGTTTCCATTTTGTTTCTTACATCATAACAATTTAGTAGTATATAATTGATTATTGAATAGTTATATGATATTACTTGGGTAAGAGCCTACTTCCCCCCCCCCTTTGATTTAAAATCGGCGGGGAGTTGCCGCATCGGCAGGCCAATCAAGAGCAAGCTCAGGCCCTTTTATCAATATGTTTAACTCTTATAACTCAATCAAATGGCCAGACAGGTATTAGATTGCAGCCCTTCAGCGGGCATTACTACAAACCAGTCGAATGAACACCAGAGACGGTGGTCAGAGAAGAACTGGGAGCGTGCCGCCAAAAACGGCAATTATGATATAACCCGTGCTCACCTTAACTTTGAGATTGCCAAGGGTGGCATAGTTCAACCAATCGACTCCTCGAAAAGCATCCCCCACAGGATGCGCGAGACTCTGAGGGCACGTGGAATCACCGACCCGAATGAGGAGATGAAACGCAAAGGCAAGCAACCCAATCGCCGCACCGTTGTGAACATCATCTTCGGAGGAAGCCGCGACCGGATGCACCAATTGGCATTCGGAAGTCAGACAGTCAATCTGGAACATGGCGCTGACAATTCGTCCATCATCCGCTGTAAAGACATCGAAGAATGGGCCATGGATATTTACAGATTCGCCTGCGACAAATGGGGCGAAGACAATATCGTCGGTTTCTACGTTCACCCCGATGAGAAAAATCCGCATATACATTGCACCTTGTTGCCTATTACACAGCAAAATAAGTTTTCGTATAAGGAGCTGTTTGCGGGGTCTGACAAGAACACTTTCCGTGAACGGACCATTCTGCTTCACAATGAATTGGCTGTGGTCAACGAGAAATGGGGACTTGGCCGAGGACTTAGCAAGACCGTGACCGGCGCCAAGCATCGTTCAACAGAAGAGTATCGCGCGCAACTACATAAAGAGTGTAACGATATGGAACTTGAGATAGCTGAAAAGCATGAGACTTTACGGGAGCTGTATGCGGACATCCGTAAGGCGGAGAAACGCTGCAAAGGTCTCAATACAATGATTACCAATCTTGAGTCTCGTCAGGCTGATCTTATTGAACAAATTGACCGGTTGCAGTATGAACTTGAATCAGGGAATGGTGATGCCGAAGAGCTTAATCATCGAATCTCCAATCTTGAAAAAGAGCTGCGCACTACCGTATCGACACTCGAAGACAAGCGTCAGAAACTCAAAACTGCTGATAAGCAACTGAAAGATCTCAAAGAGGAATTGGAATCCGTCAGCGAAAAGCGCGACAATGCAGCAAGAGACTTCCATGATTTCACAGCGAAGAATCAGGAACAAGTTCGCATGAGATTAACTGATGCAGTCTTCGGCAGGTCGGTTGTCGATATGCGTTCGCTGTTGGCAGCCATA
>OKTJ01000789.1_pt1 | contig 18158 bp, 10 predicted proteins | sample 1606201 | NCBI WGS metagenome assembly OKTJ01 (sample SAMEA3879536, study PRJEB24766) | human gut metagenome | biome: human-associated habitat; feature: feces | place: USA | collected 1985/1987 | reverse complement strand
TCGAACAGATGGACTTACATGGCCAAGAATCTCTTGCGGAACCAACAGCGCTGCTGCAAAAAGCGCGCTGAACGATAAATTCTATACGATGCATCAACCGGAAGCCGATGCAGTTTCAGGTGCTTCCCCTGTGCAAGGTGCGGCTGCTCTCCCCGGTGGGGCGCGGCCTGGCCTGCAATTGAATCTGGAGGTAAAGAATGGCTCAAGCAAAAGAAAATAACCCTGCACCCCGCGCAAAAGCCCCGGCAGCGCCCAAGGCAGCCGCCGCAAACGGCACTGCTCCCGCAGGGGAAAAGCGCACCCGTCCCACCACCCGCCGCCCCTACTATAACCGCCGCCCGCGCCGTGCGCAGCAGCCCAAGGAGGCAGCGACCCCCATCCATATCTACCCGCTGGGCGGTCTGGGCGAGGTCGGCAAGAACATGACCGTCTACGAGTGCAACGGCGATATGATCATCGTGGACTGCGGCCTGGTGTTCCCGGACAGCGAGATGTTCGGCGTGGACATGGTCATCCCGGACTTCACCTTTGTGGTGCAGAACAAGGATAAGATCAAGGGTCTGCTCATCACCCACGGCCACGAGGATCACATTGGCAGCATTCCCTATCTGCTGCAAAAGATCAGCCTGCCGGTGTACGGCACCCGCCTGACCTGCGGCCTGATCAAGAACAAGCTGGAGGAGTTCGGACTTGCCGGCAAGACCAAGTTTGTGGAGATCGTGCCCCGGCAGAAGATCAAACTGGGCTGCTTTACCGTGGAGCCCATCCATGTCAACCACTCCATCCCGGATGCCGTGGCTTTTGCTATCGACAGCCCTGCCGGTACCATCATCCAGACCGGCGACTTTAAAATTGATTACACCCCGCTGGCTTGCGGTGTGACCGACCTGTCCACTCTGTCCGAGTACGGGCAGCGCGGTGTGCTGAAACGCCGCAGCGTAATAGCCACCGTTCCCATCGGGTATGCCGACGGCATTGACCGTCACATGGGCTGCGGCAACGTCAGCTTCCTTGTAAACGGTGTGAAGTGCCCCACCGTGGGCAACATCTGCATGGACATCCTCATGCTCGACGTGACCGATGCCGATGCACATGTGGGCGACAGCGTAGTGATTTTCGGCGAAGAGAATCCTGCCTCCCTGCTGTCCGACGCACTCGGCACCATCCCCTACGAAATTCTAACCTCGGTAAGCCCGCGCGTACGCCGCACTTACTATTCAGAATAACCGACGATGAACCACTTTGTCCGCCTGCTGCTTGCATGCCTGCTTCCCCTTGGCTTCGCCGCCGAGTCGACGGCAGCCCTGCGCGTGAGCCTGCTCACCTGCGCCCCCGGACGGGAGGTGTACCAGCTCGAGGGGCACACTGCTCTCCGGCTGATTGAAACGCCGGATTCCATCACACAGAATGACTATGACATTGTGGTGAACTGGGGCGTGTTCGATTTCACCACCCCCAACTTTGTATACAGATTCGTCAAAGGCGCCACCGACTACATGGCCGTGGCCTATCCCACCGAACTGTTCGTGGAGGAATACAGCCGCGAGCACCGGTGCGTCACCGAGCAGGTCATCGACCTCTCCCCCATGCAGGCCCAACGGCTGAAGGAGCTTGTGGCCGAAAATCTGCGTCCCGAGAACCGCACGTACCGTTATAATTACGTAAAGGACAACTGCGCCACCCGCCCGCTGGCACTGATAGAAGCAGCCGCAGGCACCTCCATCCAGCTGCCCGACGCCCCCGAATCCACATTCCGCCGGGACATGACGCGCTACCATGGCGCCTATCCGTGGTATCAGTTCGGCATAGACCTCGCACTGGGCTCCGGCATAGACCACCCCATCACGTCGCGCGAACAGACATTCGCCCCCGTCGACCTCCAGCAGAAGCTGAGCAGCGCCGTATTTATCCCCTCATCGGCCGGAGAAACACCGCGGCCGGTGGTGTCGTCCACATCAATTCTGGTTGACGGTGCTCCCGAAGGAACCGCCGACAAGCCCACGCCCTGGCCGTTGTCACCAATGGGAATGGCCGTAATGCTGCTGGTGGTGACAGCACTGCTGAGTATCCGCGACATCCGCGCCCACAGCCTCTCGCGGTGGTTCGACAGTGTGCTTTATTCCGCTTTCTTCCTTGCCGGATGCGTACTCACGTTCCTGATTTTCGTATCGGAGCATGAGGCAACATCGCCCAACTGGCTATATCTCTGGCTCAATCCCCTGTGCATCATTCCTGCCGTCGGCATCTGGATAAAAAAATGCCGACGCGCGGTTTATTGCTACCAAATTTGTAACTTTGCGGCGCTGACTGTGCTTTTGGCCGGCAGCCACTTTTTCGGGCAAGCCCTAAACACGGCTTTCCCTTTGCTTGTTTTGTGTGATATGATGCGCTCGGCCACATATATGTACATATATAAAAAGCACAGCATTCATCACATTCTGACAAACCGACCATAAAACTATAATGAAAAGAAAACAACTCACAACCTCTGTGGCAGCGCTGCTCGTGGCAGCGTTCACCACTATCGGCGTGACAGGGCAGACTGCACCCCACCAGGGTGCGCAGGCGCCCCGGCAACGTCCGGCACTGGTTGTGGGGATAGTTGTGGAGGGGCTGACGGTAGATTACCTCAACCTGCTCCGCGCCCAGTTTGCCGACGGAGGATTCCGCCGCCTGCTGGACCAGGGAGTGTTTATCACCGACCTTGACTACGGCACACCGCTCGACGGTGCCGCCGCCACTGCCATGGTGATGACGGGTACATCTCCTTCGGTCAACGGCATTCCGGCCAAGGAGGTCTACAACCCCACCGACCGCCGCGTGGCCTCCATCCTGCTTGACACCGAAACAATAGGCAACTACACGGACGAGACCCTGTCGCCCAAAGGGCTCACTGCCTCGACCATCGCCGATGAGCTGCGGATCGATGCCGGAGGACTGGGCTATGTCTACGCCATAGCCCCGGATGCCCCGCAGGCCATAATCCTGGGCGGACATGCAGGCAACAGCGCATTCTGGATCAACGACCAGACGGGCAAATGGGCCACAACAACCTATTATAAGGACCTCCCCTCGCCTGCGCAGGACCGCAACCGCCGGCAGCCCAACGAGTACCGCCTCGACACCCTGCAATGGACGCCGCTGGTGTCGCTCGACAAGCTCCCCGACCTTCCGGAATACAAGAAACTCTATCCGTTCCGCCACACATTCCCCCGGCAGAACACCAACCGTTTCATCGCCTACAAGAACTCGCCGTCCGTCAACACCGACATAACCGGCATGGCCACTGACTACATAGGCATCCTGCAGTTAGGCAAACGCCAGAGCATCGATATGCTCAACATCGGCTACTCGCTGCAGCCCTATATCTATGGCCGCGAGGCGGACAACAGGCCGGAAATGATGGACGCTTACCTGCGTCTGGACCGCGACCTGGCACAGCTCTTCAAGGCCATCGACACCAACGGTCCCGGAATGGACCGCACAATGGTATTCCTGGCCGGAACACCACCCACCAACCGCAGCCGCCGCGACGACGACAAATGGGGAACCCCGTTCGGCGAATTTTCCTCGCGGAAGGCCGTGTCGCTGCTCAACATGTACCTCATGGCCATCCATGGCAACGGCGAATGGGTATCGGGGTATCATAACGGACAACTCTTTCTCAACCATAACCTCATAAAGGAACGCGGCAAGGACCTGCGCGCCATGCGCGATGAATCAGCCCGTTTCCTTACCCGCATGAGCGGCGTGACCAACGCCTGGACAATCGACGACGTGCTCGACCGCCGTGCCACTGAGCGTCCGGACGCCATGCGGCGCAACACGCTTGTGAACACAGCGGGCGACGTGTTTGTTTCAATAGCGCCGGGATGGCACGAGACAGACGACGACAGCCTGCTCGACAGCCCGCAGACCACCCTGCGTGCCGCAGCCTCGGTGTCTCCGGCCTTCATCCTCTCCCCGTCGCTGCAGCCTGTCACCATCACCACCCCGGTGGATGCACGGGCACTCGCTCCGACTGTGACCGGAATCCTGCGCATACGTGCTCCCAGCGGCGCCGCCCTTCCCGGGCTGCGTCTGTAACAGTGCTTCCCGGGTGCCTCATTCTCCATCACCACAATAAAAACAAGAAAATTCAATTACCAGAATTATACACCTATAATGTCACTCCAATCAATTCTGGGCAAACTCTTTGGGAATAAATCGCAACGCGACCTCAAGGAAATCAAGCCCATAGTAGACAAAATCAACGCCCTCGGTCCCACGCTCACCGACCTCACCAACGATCAGCTCCGCGACAACATCAATCAGGTCAGGGCCGACATAGCCAATGCCATAAAAGCCGACGAGGATTCGGCCGCCGAAATCCGCTCCCGTGTGGAGGACCTCCCCTTCGACCAGCGCCAGCCGCTGTGGGACGAGATCGACAAGCATGAAAAGAACATACTCGACATTCTCGAGGACCAGCTCAACGAACATCTGCCCATCGTGTTCGCCACCATGCGCGAAACCGCACGCCGTTTCGCCAACAACGAAGTGGTGGAAGTGACCGCCACCGACCTCGACCGCGAACTTGCCGCTCAGGGTAAGGAGTTCGTGACCATCGAAGGCGACAAGGCTCTTTGGAAAAACCGCTGGCTTGCCGGCGGCAACGAGATAGTATGGGACATGGTGCACTACGATGTGCAGCTCATCGGCGGCGTGGTGCTCCACCAGGGTAAAATCGCCGAAATGGCAACCGGTGAAGGCAAGACCCTTGTGGCCACCCTCCCGGTATTCCTCCGTTCGCTTTCGCGCAAAGGCGTGCATGTGGTCACCGTCAACGACTATCTGTCGAAACGTGACTCGGAATGGATGGGTCCGCTCTACATGTTCCACGGCTCCACCGTTGACTGCATCGACAAGCACCAGCCCAACACCCCCCAGCGCCGCCGCGCATACGAATGCGACATCACATTCGGAACAAACAACGAATTCGGTTTCGACTATCTGCGCGACAACATGGCCATGTCGCCTCAGGACATGGTGCAGCGCAAACATTACTATGCCATTGTCGACGAGGTTGACTCGGTGCTCATCGACGATGCCCGCACGCCGCTCATCATCTCCGGTCCGGTGCCCAAGGGTGACGACCAGATGTTCAACGAGTACAAACCCAACGTAGAGAAGGTGGTGCAGGCACAGCGCCGTCTGGTCACCCAGATTCTGGCCGAAGCCAAGCAGAAGATTGCAAGCGAGGACAAGGAGGTGCGCAAGGAAGGCGAACTGCTGCTGTTCCGCGCATTCAAGGGTCTGCCCAAGTATGGCCCCCTCATCAAGTTCCTCAGCGAGGAGGGGATGAAGAACGCCCTGCTCAAGACCGAGGCATATTATCTTCAGGACAACTCGCGCGAGATGCCCGTTGTCACCGACCCGCTCTACTTCGTGATCGACGAGAAGAACCGTTCGGTGGAACTTACCGACAAGGGCTTCGACGTGCTCACCGACCGCAATCAGGACCCTCAGTTCTTTGTGCTCCCCGACATCGCGGCAAAACTTTCCGACCTCGAGCATATCACCGACCTTGCCGAACGTCAGCAGAAAAAGGACGAGGCCATGGCTGATTATGCCGTGAAATCGGAACGTGTGCACACCGTGACACAGCTGCTCAAGGCCTACACCCTCTTCGAGAAGGACAATGAGTATGTGATAGACGACAACAAAATCAAGATTGTCGACGAACAGACAGGCCGTATCATGGAGGGACGCCGCTACAGCGACGGACTGCACCAGGCCATCGAGGCCAAGGAGGGCGTGAAAGTGGAGGCGGCCACACAGACCTTCGCCACCATCACCCTGCAGAACTACTTCCGCATGTACCACAAGCTGGCCGGTATGACCGGTACGGCCGAAACGGAGGCAGGCGAGTTGTGGGATATCTACAAACTCGACGTTGTCACCATCCCCACCAACCGCCCGGTGGCACGCATCGACATGGACGACCGCGTTTACAAAACCAAGAAGGAGAAATATGCGGCGGTTATCGAGGAGATTGTTCGTCTGCGCGAGGCCGGACGCCCCGTGCTGGTAGGTACCACCTCGGTGGAAATTTCCGAACTGCTCAAACGCATGCTCGACATGCGCCACATAGAAAGCCAGGTGCTCAACGCCAAGCTCCACCAAAAGGAAGCCCAGGTTGTGGCACTCGCAGGCCGTGCAGGCACCGTGACCATCGCCACCAACATGGCCGGCCGTGGTACGGACATCAAGCTCACACCTGAAGTGAAGGAGGCAGGCGGTCTGGCCATCATCGGTACGGAGCGCCATGAAAGCCGCCGCGTAGACCGCCAGCTGCGCGGACGTTCAGGCCGTCAGGGCGACCCCGGTTCGTCGGTGTTCTACGTATCGTTCGAGGACCAGCTCATGCGTCTGTTCGCCACCGACCGCGTTATGAAGATGCTCGACACACTCGGCCTGAAAGAGGGCGAGATGATCGAGAGCAAGATGGTGACCCGCGCCATCGAGAACGCCCAGAAGCGCGTGGAGGAGAACAACTTCGGCGTGCGTAAACGTCTGCTTGAATACGACGACGTGATGAACAAGCAGCGTACCTACATCTACAACCGCCGCCACCACGCCCTGCTCGGCGAACGCATCGGTATCGACATCGCCAACATGATCTACGACCTGATCGAAAATCTTGTTGTCAACTACGACCAGGCCACCGACTATGAGGAGCTGTCGCTCGAACTGATGCGCGTGCTCACCATCGAGCCGCCGTTCACCGAAAAGGAATTCGCATCGCTCAACCGCGAGGAGAAAATTGACCGCCTGTATGCCGCAGCCAACGAGAATCTCGACCGCCGCTCGCAGCGCATCATAGAGATAGCCACCCCGGTAATCAAGGAATGGGTGGAAAACCGCGGCGCCACAGGCAACATTCTCGTGCCCATGACCGACGGCAAACGTGTGTTCAATCTCCGTGCCGACATCAACGAGGCATATAACACAGGATGCAAATCCATCGTCAAGGAATGGCACAAGGCCATCCTGCTCGTCACCATCGACGAACTATGGAAAGAGCACCTGCGTGAACTCGACGACCTGCGCCAGAGCGTGCAGAACGCCTCCTACGAGCAGAAGGACCCGCTGGTAATCTATAAGGTGGAATCGTTCCACATCTTCGAGGCCATGCTCAACAACCTCAACCAGAAGGCACTGGCAGCCCTGATGCGCGGACAGATCTACATTCCGCGTCCCCAGCCGCAGCCCATGCCGTCGAACGTGAGCGTCAGCGGTCAGGGCGCACCAGCACCGGCACCTCAGGCACCCGCACCCGAAGTGCGCAAGGCAATGCCCGAGCGCCCCAACGACTACTCGCAGTACACTGCATCGAAAGAGGGTCTGCCGGGCGAGGACGCCAACCGTCAGGCCATGGCCAACGCCGGTGGAGGCCCCAGGAAAGTGCAGCCAGCCAAGGCCGCACCAAAAGTGGGGCGCAACGATCCCTGCCCATGCGGTTCAGGCAAGAAATTCAAGAATTGCCACGGCCGCGGACTCTGATACGCCCAAGCATTCTCTCTTCATCCGATTTATGTTCCGTTCTGAAATTTTGAACTATGGCAAACGAAAATAATCCACTTCCCGGAGGGGAAACACTGAACGACCGCCTGCGGCGTGCAGCTGCCATGGCACGCAAAGCCGAGATGCGGCAGGAAGCGGCAGAACAGGGTCCGGCCACGGTTTCGACCGCACAGCCCAAAACTGACGCCGCCCCTGAGCAACCCAAGTATGAAAATAGCCGCCCCGAGCCTCCGGTGCGGAACGAACGTCCGGTGGAACCTCCACGTCGTCCCTACACTCCGGAACCGGCCATGCCACCCCGACCGCAGATGGCTCCCGAGCCACCGCGGCCCGAGCGCCATGCCCACCGTCGCCCGGAGCGCGAATACGTGGTGACCGACCCGACTCCGGCCCGTAAAAAGGCCAAGGGCACTGCCATGTGGGTCACCATTCTCGCCGCACTGCTGGTGCTTGCCATCGCAGCCGTGGTTCTGCTCACTCTGAGCCACAACAAGGAAGCCCGCGAGCAACAGCAGCAGATAGAACAGCTGCAGCTGGCCAACGAGCAGATTCAGCTGGCCAACGAATACGACGCGCTAAACAACGAGTTCGCCCAGTATGAGAACCAGACCTCGCTGCTGGCCAACGACTCGATTGTGCAGAAATATTCGGCGGCCCGCGCCCAGGTGGAAAAACTCCTTCAGGAACTGAAGAACGAGAAGAACAAATCGGCCGCACAGATCAAGAAACTGCAGGACGAAATCGGAACCCTCAAGGGGATTCTGCGTCAGTATGTTGAGCAGATCAACGCCCTGAATCAGGAGAATCAGGAACTGCGCACCGAAAATCAGGAAGTCAAGGCTCAGAACCAGCAGCTGTCGCAGAACATTCAGACCGTGCAGGCCAACAACAAGGTGCTCAACGAGCGCATGACACTGGCAGAGAAACTGAATGTCACCGGGGTGAACCTTGTGGCCCTCAACAAAAAGGGCCGTAACGAAAAGAACGTGACCAAGGCCCGTCAGCTCATGGTCACCTTTACCATTCCGCAGAACAATTCCACCCCTGTGGGCGAGAAAACCATATGGGTACGCATCACCAACCCTGAAGGCGACCTCCTTTCGGGTGGCGGTTCGTTCACTTTCGAAGGCGCCACACTGGCAGCCACGGCAAGAAAATCGATTGAATATGCCGGCGAGGAGATAGGCGGCGTCACCGTCTACTGGGACGTGAACACCACCCTGACTCCCGGCGATTACACCGTTGAACTTTTCTGCGACAACTACCGTCTGGCCTCGCGTCACTTCACATTAAAGAAATAAGGCCAGCACCGAACAGCACACCACAGGGGCAGCCGGTTCTCCGCAGGAAAGCGCTCATTTCCCCACCGCTGACCTTGAACTTTTCATCCCTGCCATCGTTGAAACAATAAACATGTTTCAACGATGGCAGGGATTCTTTTAAACTTTTTCGTGCTGGCCGCTACAGCATCAGACGCCTCCCGACCGGACGCCATTTCAGACAGCGGAGAGGCCGTGGCGCAAGCAGCACACTCTTCGCTCGTGCCGAGCCACAGTTTCGCCGTGTGGATTATGAAAATGATCCGCCAGGGACTTGATGCAGTCGGATTCCACCACAACGACCTGATCGAGGAGCTGATTTATGCGGCCATAGTGCTGGTTATGGCCATTTTTATCGGTGTGATCATACGTAAATCGGCGCTTTACACCGCCCGAAAAATCGTGGCTCTGCGTCATAGCCACGCCGCCGAACTGCTGCTGTCGCAGCGCGTGCTCCACACATGCTCCAACATCATACCGCCGCTGGTGTTCCTGGCCCTGATTCCGTTCGCATTCTCGTCCAACCTGCGCATACTCGACTGGATTCTGCGCCTGGCAGGAGTGTACACCCTTATCACGTTCGCCATAGCCATGAACTCCATCCTTGTGTACTGCTGGACACGGTTCGACGAACGCGAGAACACCCAGAACCATCCCCTCAAAGGGGTGCTCAACGTGTGTCAGGGCATTCTCTGGATAATCATCATAATTATCTCGATTTCAGTGCTTATAAACAGGTCGCCGATGACACTGCTTGCCGGGCTGGGAGCTTTCGCCGCAGCGCTGATGCTGATTTTCAAGGATTCGATTCTGGGATTCGTGGCCGGCATCCAGCTGTCGCAGAACGACATGCTCCGCGTGGGCGACTGGATCAACGTCCCCTCCACCATAGCCAACGGCATAGTGATGGATGTGACCCTGACGGTGGTGAAAGTGCAGAACTTCGACAACACCATGGTAATGCTGCCGCCCTACACGCTGGTATCCACCTCCTTCCAGAACTGGCGCAACATGTTTGCCGTAGGAGCGCGCATGATTGACCACAACATCTTCATCGACCACTCGAGCATCCGTCCGGCCACGCCCGAACTTCTTGCTGAAACAAGCAGGAAATATCCCCTTCTGGCCGACTTCATCGAAAAGCAGCAGAAAGCCAAGGAGATGGCAGGCAGCAAAGCCGTATTCACCCAGGAATACAACAACTCGCACGGCGTGAACGGCACCATAGACACCAACCTCGGCCTGTTCCGCGCCTATGCCTGCTGCTACCTCATGAACCATCCGCGCATCAATTCGCAGACCCAGGACATGCTCATATCCATGGATCCCCCCGAAAGCTACGGTGTGGCTCTGAACATCAACTGCTACTCCAACATGACCGGATGGGCGCAGTTCGAGGCCGTGAAAGCGGAAATCATCGAACACCTGCATGCCGCCGCGCCCGACTTCGGTCTGACAGTCTACAACACTCCCGACCGCAACCGCTTTGAAATCAGCACAGACAGCAACGCAACGGACATTTCTGCCGGCAACGGCCGCAACGGCGCACCTGTGTCAGTACCACCTGCCGCCCGGGCTTCGTAAGCGTCGTCTGTAGCTTTTCCGAAATTTTTTCCTAAATTTGGGGTGCAATTAGGTCATCCGGCCTGATTTCACCCCAAATTTCATAACACAACGACACATCTGATGAAAAACAATAATAACAGCGCGGCACAGGAAGAAAGCCGCCGACAGCAACAGGCCGAAGCTCCCGACAGCACCGACCGCCTCCGCGTGGGCATCACCCACGGTGATTTCAACGGCGTGGGCTACGAAGTGATACTCAAAATGCTTGACGACGCGCGCATTCTCGAACTGTGCACCCCCATAATCTACGGCAGTGCCAAGATTGCAGCCTTCTACCGCAAAAGTCTGGAACTCGCCGGGCCCTGGCAGCCGGTGCAGATAAATTCAGCCGCAGATGCCTCCGCCGACGCGGTCAACATCATAAACGTTATAGGCCAGGAGGCGCACATCACCCCCGGCGAAGCCTCGAAGGAGGCCGGCGAAGCAGCCTTCATCGCGCTCGAGCGCGCCGTCGAGGACCTCAAGAACGGACATATCGACGTGCTGCTGACCGCTCCGATCAACAAGAGTACAATACAGAGCGACACCTTCCGCTTCCCCGGACACACCGAATATCTGGCAGCATCGGCCGCCGACGGCTCGCAGCCGCTGATGATTCTCTTCAACGAGAACATTCGCGTAGCGCTGGTCACCACCCATCTCCCAATAGCCAAAGTGCCCGAGGCCATCACCACTGAGAACATTGTGGAGAAACTGGCGCTGTTCAACAAATCGCTCACCACCGACTTCGCCGTGGTGAAACCGCGCATCGCCGTGCTCGCCCTCAACCCGCATGCCGGCGAGGAGGGGCTGCTTGGGAAAGAGGAAAAAGAGATTATCGCACCGGCCATAGAGAAAGCCCGCCAGATGAAAATACATGCGTTCGGCCCCTATGCCGCCGACGGATTTTTCGGCAACGGACTGTACACCAAATTCGACGGCGTACTGGCCATGTATCACGACCAGGGCCTGGCACCATTCAAAACACTCGCCATGGACTCCGGAGTGAACTTCACCGCCGGCCTCCCCTTTGTGCGCACATCGCCCGACCACGGCACCGGCTACGACATAGCCGGGAAAAACCGCGCCTCGGAGGAATCGATGCGCGCCGCACTCTACGCCGCCATCGACATTTACCGCTCCCGTCAGGCATTCAATGAGATGACAGCCTCACCACTGCCCAAGCTCTACCATGAAAAAGGGCGCGACAACGTGGTGCTCGACCTGACCTCCGACAAATAATCATAAATCATACATACACAACGTCGCCGCAGTGAACTGTATTCGCTGCGGCGGCGTTGTAGTTTAAGTGTTTCCGTACAGCGGCATTCACCGTAATCTTAAATATTCAAAAAATTAATTATTACGGAAATTTTTCCTTAATCAGCGTTGGCAAATAAACAAAAAGTGATTAACTTTGCACTCGGAAAACAGCAGCCCTACGCCCTCCGCGACGAATGACGCTGCAGCGATTACCTGAAAACCAAAAACTTCATTTTAAGATATTTATACAAAAATGAGCACAATTGATTTAACCCAGTATGGTATCAAGGGCACTCCCAAGATCTACCACAACCCCTCGTGGGACGAACTGTTTATCGACGAGACCAAACCCGGCCTGACAGGCTACGAAAAAGGTCAGGAAACCGAACTCGGTGCAGTGAACGTGATGACCGGTATCTACACCGGCCGTTCGCCCAAGGACAAATTCTTCGTAGAGGACAGCGTATCGAAAGATACCATCTGGTGGACATCTGACGAATACAAGAACGACAACAAGCCCATCTCGCCCAAGACTTGGGACGCACTGAAGGAAATCGCCGACAAAGAGCTCAGCGACAAGCCCCTCTATGTTGTCGACGCATTCTGCGGCACAAACAAGGACACCCGTCTGGCAGTGCGCTTCATCATGGAAGTGGCATGGCAGGCTCACTTCGTGACCAACATGTTCGTTCGCCCCACCAAGGAAGAACTTGAAAACTTCACCCCCGACTTCGTGGTTCTCAACGCCTCCAAGGCAAAAGTTGAAAACTGGAAAGAACTCGGCATCAACAGCGAGACTTGCGTTGCCTTCAACCTCACACAGCGCATGCAGGTGATCATCAACACATGGTACGGCGGTGAGATGAAGAAAGGTATGTTCTCGATCATGAACTACTACCTCCCCCTCCGCGGCATGGCCTCCATGCACTGCTCCGCAAACACCGACATGAAGGGCGAGAACACCGCCATCTTCTTCGGCCTCAGCGGTACAGGTAAGACCACCCTGTCCACCGACCCCAAACGTCTGCTCATCGGTGACGACGAACACGGCTGGGACGACAACGGCGTGTTCAACTACGAAGGCGGCTGCTACGCCAAGGTTATCAACCTCGACAAAGAGAGCGAGCCCGACATCTACAACGCCATCCGTCGCAACGCCCTCCTCGAGAACGTAACCGTCGACAAAGAAGGTAAAATCGACTTCGCCGACAAGAGCGTTACAGAGAACACCCGCGTAAGCTACCCCATCAACTTCATCGAGAAGATCGCCCCGGGTAGCCACGGCCCCGCCGCCAAGAACGTTATCTTCCTGAGCGCTGACGCATTCGGCGTGCTCCCCCCTGTTTCGATCCTGACACCCGAGCAGACCAAATACTACTTCCTGAGCGGCTTCACCTCGAAACTGGCCGGCACAGAGCGCGGCATCACAGAGCCCACCCCCACCTTCTCGGCTTGCTTCGGCGCAGCCTTCCTGAGCCTGCACCCCACCAAGTACGCAGAAGAACTCGTGAAGAAGATGGAAAAGAGCGGTGCCAAGGCATATCTGGTGAACACTGGCTGGAACGGTACCGGCAAACGTATCTCCATCCGTGACACCCGCGGTATCATCGACGCCATCCTCGACGGCGCCATCCTTTCCGCTCCCACCAAGCAGATTCCTATCTTCGACTTCACAGTTCCCACCGAGCTCCCCGGCGTAGATCCCAAGATCCTTGATCCCCGCGACACCTACACCAACCCCGAAGAATGGACTGTAAAGGCAACCAAACTTGCTGAAATGTTCATCAACAACTTCAAGAAGTTCGAGCACAACGAAGCCGGCAAGGCCCTCGTTGCAGCTGGTCCCAAACTCTAAGCAACACCGTCCAGCCGGTCCCACACCGGCCTGACCAATAACCACAAGCGGCGCGTCCCCATCCGGACGCGCCGCTTTCTTTTGCCCCTGCCCCGCCATCCCCGCACCATATGCGGCCATATCCAGCCTATCTCGGCGTCAACTGCCACACATACAGAGGATGCCACTATGGCGATAGAACAACTGATAATAGCGGACAGCAAGCGTGAGGACAAATGTCCCCCAAGGGAAAAATGCTGCCAGCGGGAAGTAATTCACTCATGAACAGCCATAAATACTTTCGTTTAAGATACTCTAATTTTCTCTTCAATTTCCACATGTATATTTGGATTGGGGAAATATTTCATGTATCTTTGTGGACAAATTTATAGTTGCAAAATAAATTTGTCCAAATTACATTTAGATATCATTTCTAATGGAGTATATTGATCGCTCGCTGGGTACGACATTGCAGGTAACCCATGACATTTTCCCCGTTATCACCCTGACAGGTCCCCGACAATCAGGGAAGACCACTTTATGCCGTCATATGTACCCGGATATGCCATATATCAATTTCGAGAATGTTCAAACCGGCCTGTTATTTAATGACAACCCCGTAGGCTTTATTGACAGTTTCAATAATGGAGTTATCATTGATGAAGCACAGAGAGAGCCTTCGGTATTCCGGGCATTGCAAACCGTCGTCGATGAAGACAGGCATATTGGGCGCAACAGGAAATTTATCATTACAGGCAGCAGTAATTTTTCGATAATGGCCAACAGTTCCGAGTCTATGGCGGGTCGAACTGCACCGCTGACACTACTGCCTCTTTCTGTGAATGAAATTTTACAGAATCGTAAGGATTATGTTTCTACGAATGAATTAATGTATCTTGGTGGCTATCCACAAATATGGACGTCTCCAATCAAGGCCGCTGAAATAATATTACAGAGCTACATTGACACCTATGTTGAGCGCGATTTGCGTCAACTGATGAATATTAAGGATCTTAACAAATTCATAAAATTTCTTGGACTATGTGCCGGCCGTGTGGGTACTGAATTAAACCGCTCGTCACTCGCTGTTGAAACAGGCGTTACTGTCGCAACAATTGATTCATGGCTGAGTGTTTTGGAGGCTTCCTATGTTATATGGATGCTGCCACCGTGGAGTACCAACATAAACAAGCGTCTGACTAAATCATCAAAATTATACTTCTGTGATACGGGGTTACTATGTTATTTGCTCGGAATAAAAGAGGCGAAGCAATTGGATAATTATCCTTTACGTGGAGCCATCTTTGAAAACATGGTAGTAAACAATTTCCTTAAAGCAGCTTATAATGCCGGTAAGAAACCTCGGTTGAGCTTTTTCAGGGATAAAACCGGAAGGGAAATAGACTTAATCGTGGAGAATACAGATGGTATCAGTGCTTTTGAAATTAAAGCGTCCTCCGGATTCAATCCCGATTATTACAAGCATATTCGGTACTTTGAGAAAACTTTCCCTCAAAAAGTGCTTTACGCTACAATAATATATGATGGCGAAACAACAAGTGAAGTACCCACATCCGGATTATACAATTTTAGAGATATCAAATTATACGAAAGACCTTTATTTACCGTATAATCTGAAATAATCGAATTAGAATCTTTAACAGCCATACATTGAATTCATATCACGACATAGAAGCGCAATTTGAAAAACTATTCGACGATAATTATCGCCGTCTGATTTTTCATGCTCTCCGATTTGTAGATAGTCAGGAAGAAGCAGAAGATATTGTCTCTGACGTGTACTTGCGTGCTGTAATGTCCAAATAAATTTGGCATTACTCCCGAGTTATTCGTATATTTGCGACGAAACGGAAAGAGTTCTGTTTCAGTTTACATATTTTTAAAGCGTTTTAGCTGACTACCAATCGAAATTCGCCAAAATTTTCATCCCAGTAGTCAAGCAGTCGAAAACGCTCATGCGTGCTTATATCCACCCCGCACGCGGGGTCGACATATCGGCATGGCGTGAGGGGTGGACTGTCTATTTGGGATTAGGCGTTTGGCGATGCCTCGATTGAATAGCCAGTGAACTTTGTCCTCACGCTTTTTTGTGCTTTGCCTTAAACATTTATCTATCTCTTTATTTAATTTTTACCCGATTCGAGGGGGACACGCAAAGGGTTCTTAACCAATCTCATCCTAATATGAATGTTATCAACAAAATGCATGTGCGCCTTGGGGTAATTATGCTTCTATGGACCGCGACGCTATTTGGTGCAGATTCGGCTTATGCGCAAAGCAGCGACCCTTTAGCCGGCATCGACGAAGGCATTACGGTGCCCACCGACATCCGCGATGCCGTGCCATCAGATTATCCTAATCTGATATACCTTAAATCGCTCGACAACGAAAATTCCCTTGAAGGGTGGACGGGCACCTACACCGCTCAAACAACCAAATCCGGAGAGTTCGATGGATTTAAGATTGACATGGTGACATCCCCCGAACTTGACCTTTCAAGTGCACGCCATCCGGTACTCTGCCTATACGGCGCGGGGAAATTGTCACAATACAGTTTCTCGACTGACGGGAAAAAGTTTTCCACCTTATCGACTCGCGGCGATAACTTCATTGAGATTCCGGCAACAACGAAATATATCAGAATAACAGGTGCAAGAGTTTATAAAACCTCCCTCTTTATTGTAGACGAAGCCGATTCCACACCGGAATACTCCTTAGAGTATACAAGCCAACATTGGCAAGTAGCCTATGCTGACGGGAAAATATACAATCCAGTCAAATATATACCAGAACACGCACATGAAAAAGTTGAGCGCCGATATTTCGACTTTTTGAGGTCGGAAGCATTTGCAAGTGGTTTTTCGAGAGTCACCCAGACCGGAGCAAAAACCACAGAACAGATTATAGTTATAGCCAGCTCGGGATTGGAGTACATTCGACTGAAGGCATTTTTTATTGATAGCAATCCGAGCTATTTTGTTCCGAAAGGCACTAAGACCATATATGCTTGTAAAGAAGATCCCTCTCAAGATGGCGACGCAATCCGCTTTGGCGCACGCATAACGGATGAGATGTATTCCTATTACAACTCCACCGTGACCCCTCCGGAAAAACCCACCCTGGTTATACCGACTTGTCCACTCCATAAACCATCATGGTACGATATCAACGGCGATGGGATATTGGACTTCATAAGCGATAAGATTTATGTCTACACTGACGATGGATATTCCGAATACGCTTTTGGAGGAAATAATAACTACACTGGCAACCTCCTGAACGTCGGTGGCGACAACGGCATCTTGTGGTACAGCAATTATGTGCGGCATATCGACACCGCCAGCCTCTCTGCATCCGTCCTGGATGGCGATGAAAACGACAAGAATCATGTCTATTATCCTGCCGATGTGAACAACGACGGCCGCTACGACCTTCTTCGTCTCAGCGGCGGAGATGAGGTTGCCGATCCAAAACGCTTTGTTTCGATGAGTCCCGACGGCAAGAGTTTAACTGTAAAATACGATGTCATACCGCTTTCGGAATATCTCGATATGCCGATTCAGGGTTCTACGGGCGACATCCAAAGCGCTCTGGCGTCCATGTCGGGCATGGGCATTTACAGTCCTCCTGTCTATGAAAAATCCAAGGGTGTGAAATTCGAGTCGCACGACATCAACAACGACGGAATGCCCGATATCGTCGACTATGTTCACGGCAAAATCTACTACAATATCGGACAGAACCGTTATGCCACCACCGATTTCGGCGGCCAAATGATTGTACGCGACCTCAACGGTGACGGCATCGAGGACTTCATAATCGCTGATGACGCCTCACAAACCATAACCTCCCACATCCAGATTCCCGAGGGTGGCATAACCGAGAAAACGCTCCTTTCCGGCTACTACATCGCAGGTGACATCTATACCGCCGATTTCAATGCCGACGGTCTTGTCGACGTTCTTATTCCGATAAAAACCGACAATGGTTACAACTCGGCCTGCACATTCGTGCTTATTCTTGAAAACAAAGGTAACGGATCATTCAAGCGACATGAATGCCCACTGACTGAAAAGTGTACCGTGTTCGACATGCGCGACCTCGACAACGATGGCGTCTACGAACTCTGGCTCAAACCTCTATCATCCCAATCGACGGTTCAGCAATTCCCGATCAGCAACTTCAAACTTGCTGCCACCCCGACATTGTATGAAGACAGTAACGGAATCAGTGTCAAGTCCTCAGGAACAGTGCCGGCAATCTACCCCGATGTAACCTCCCCCTCACGAAATATGCTCTATATCAAAAACCGCGGTATAGTATTCGATCAGGCGGCCAACACGGTGCCCAAAACGCCCGGCCGTCCCGATATTTTCTACGAGCCTTCCTCGGGGATGATAAAAGTGTCCTGGCAGCCGACTACCGACAAGGAGACTCCTGCTGCCGATCTCACCTATTCGCTCCGCATCGGCACAGCTCCAGACCTCGACGACATCGTGACGGCAGACGCTCTGCCCGACGGGCGGCGTCGGAATCTCACCGGCGGCAAC
>OKTJ01000786.1_pt1 | contig 18372 bp, 17 predicted proteins | sample 1606201 | NCBI WGS metagenome assembly OKTJ01 (sample SAMEA3879536, study PRJEB24766) | human gut metagenome | biome: human-associated habitat; feature: feces | place: USA | collected 1985/1987 | reverse complement strand
TTCCTCCCTCAGTTCTTCTATCAGTTGCTCATAATTCATACGCTTTTCTCCTCCTCTCCTGTCACACTATAATGTACCCATAACAGTGGACACATGAATTAGTGTAGTACCCGTTTTACGGACACCAACACAAGACGTGCTCCTGTTCTTAATCACCGTTTCCATGTGAACCCTTTTTCTTGGACACACCCTTCCAGATGTGATATTCTAATCACAGAAATGGAGGATTTTCATGAGCAGAAAACTATTCACAGAGGAACAACAACAATTACTTCGCCAAAACCCTTACATCTACAGTGTTACTGAGACAAGGATCACTCTTACCAAAGAGTTCAAGGAACTCTTCATGACCGCATACAAAGCCGGTGAATCTCCAAGAAAGATTCTGGAAGATCATGGTTTTGACATAAGCATCATCGGCGAGCGGCGCATATGGAGCATTTCCCAGCATATCCGTACAGAATACAAAAAGTACGGGGAATTCCATGAAGGTTATGGTTCACGGAGCGAAGCAGCCAGCCCTGATGCGCTCTCAGATGCTGCCAAGCCGGTATCCGAGACCGATGAGATCAAACAGCTCCGGCATGAAGTAGATTACCTGAAACAGGAAATGGAATTTCTAAAAAAAATTTCCTCAATCAGAACTACAAGGAAGTAGGTGCACTGCTCATGAACGATTCTTCCTGCATATTTGAAATCATCTACAACACCATACAGCAAAGCCATAACACCATGTCTGTCAAGACGCTCTGTACAATGGCAGGTGTATCCCGCAGTGGTTATTATGCCTGGATCAAAGCCGCCCCTACAAGAAAACTCAAGGAACAGCAAGACCATGATGACTTTGATCTGATACTCGCTGCCTACAAAATGCACGGCTATACAAAAGGTGCCAAGGGCATCTGCATGGCCCTGCTTCATATGGATCCTCCTGTGATCATGAATCTCAAAAAGATCCGACGTCTGATGGACAAGTTCAATCTGTCTTGCCCCTACAGGGGTGCGAACCCTTACAGGCGCATGGCTAAAGCCCTTAAGACAAGCAATGTCGCAGACAACCTGCTTCAGCGTGAATTTGAGGCATATGGCCCCAGAATCGTCCTGCTGACTGACATCACCTATCTGCCGTACAATGGCACCTTTGCTTATTTATCTACTATCCTGGATGCCTTTACCAAACAAATACTGTCGTACGTGCTCAGTCCATCACTGGAAGTGGATTTCGTTTTGGAAACCATCAACAAACTTGTGGAAAATCATGGAGTCTCCCCCCAGGCGGAAACGATCATTCATTCAGATCAGGGCTGCCACTATACCAGCCACAAGTTCATAAATATCCTTTATGATAAAAAACTCCGCCAATCCATGTCCCGCAGAGGAAACTGCTGGGACAACGCTCCGCAGGAAAGCTTCTTCGGTCATATGAAGGATCACATCATGCCGAAACTTGCGGAATGTACTGAGTTTGCTGAGGTTCAGGTCATCATTGATGACTATATGGATTATTACAACAATCGGCGTTACCAGTGGCTTCTTGCCAAGCTGTCGCCTAATGAATTCTACAAATTTGTTACTACCGGGGAGTATCCTCTGGATATCCCGAATGCCCCTGCACCGCCAGCCATCCGGAAAGAACCTAAAGAGCTTGGCAAGACGGCAGTTCATATAGATTATAAAAAATAAAGCTTAACAGAATATCATATCAATTCGGTTTGTCCAATTCTGTGGGCACATCAAATGTCATGTGTCCACTTATGTGGATAACTAGACAAAGGAATGTCCGAAATCAGGGATATCACTTTTGTGTAGGTGTCTAAAAAATAGGCACTACACTAATTCAAAATGTCCTTGACAAGGGGTACAGTTCACTTTTACTTCCTAATCCACGAACAATTTTTACATCAACATTCTAAATACAACCATCTTCTCAACCCTCATTTTATTACATGTGTAAGATTTCAATGCAAAAAAATTTTCCTTTTGAGCGCCTGTTACATCCATGTAAATATTACATCTGTAGGATTTAGAAGTCAAGTTATCTTTATATAAAAAGGCTTCTGCCGGAGGGTATCATGTTACTGTTCACAGGTAGGCATTTTCTGAACTGAAAATGCCGTATGATACAGTGGTGGTAGCAGATTTTGCCGATTTGGAATGCGAAGCATCGGCAAAATCCGTTACTGGAACGAGGTACGAGTGAACAGTAACGGTATCATACATTTTCGCAAAAGTAATACCTTTTAGCAAAAGCCTATTATTCAGCAAAGTCTCAAAACACCCCTCTGCTCCGATATTCAAATGATTCATTCATAAGGCTACAAAACACACATCCATTTTTGCTCCTTAATATCCCACAAGCCGCAGAAAATCAAGGTTTCCTTGAAAGCAGACAGACGGTTTCAATATTCTCCTGAACTTTGATTTTATACTGCATAGCGAAAGTGACACTATTAACTTAAGGGTGGGGTAAATACCTTAACCATTTGAAAATTCCTTTTAATGTTACTACTTTACCCTGTCCTCGGCAGGATCAACTGCATACCAATGTTCTGCATTTCGCTTACATTCTAACACAGGTATTCTTTTTGTCACTTCACGTTTCGTGCTTCCATCACTACGAAGAATTTCTCTCCATTCCACTGGTTTATTATAATATTTCATTTTGCCCCCACATTGAGGGCATCCTTCAATATGTATTTTCTCTATGGTCAATCTATTCCCATAACCACTAATTGCAAAATTGAAAAACAAAGGATGTCTCGTTTGCTTTTTAGCAATTCTTCTAAGTGTAAAAAAGATTAAAAATAAAAATACAAATATTATAAAAATAATAGAATATTTCTGCATATCTAAACTTATTGTATTTCCATTCATCCCTCTAAAAAAGCAAACTATACTTTTTACTATTTGGGCAAACGGAAATATTCCTACAATTGCAATAATAGTGCTAATCCATGTTAAAACAGCTAAAGTAAATGGACTACGCCATTTTGGTTCTGGATCATAATTTGCCGTCTTTTGCTTCTCTTCCGAGATATTATTGATAATATCTCCTGCTGCAATTTGAGTTTTTCCTGTAAAATTCACATTTCCATTGAAATTATTTTGCTTATACTCTTCTTTTCTTCTTCTCATATCATCATCTTCCTTCTCTTTTGCGAAAAAGTATTCCTTTTGCCAAAATGTATACTGATAATTCCGAAAATCTTATCCCTGGGGTAAATCAATTCCCTCATACCCATTCTGTGGAAACTGAAACACACATCCATTTTTGCCCCAAATCGGCGGAAACCTTTGATTTACGGGGCTTTTCTCGTCAGCAGAGCCACTGTTTCAACATGTGTCGATAGGGTAATTGAGATGCACTTTCCAGAGTTTTCACTGTACTCTGGGAGTGAAAATGTTGCAATCCTCTCTGATGAGGCTACAAAAATTGACATAATGCACTCTCTTATGTTCCTGCATAGAAAAAGATTGCATTGTATTTTAGATGTAAGCCAAATCAGCTTACGATTGACTCTGCTCTTTCTCTATGATCCAATACTTTCAAGATTTCTTTCATATATTGTATCACAGATTATTTTGTTTTGGAAATCACTTTCCTCTCAAATGGGCAGAAGAAAACCTCCAAATCTGTTGTGGCCTTGGAGGCATTATTCCAGCCATTCTTAAAAATTTAATACTTCTCATTCAGCTTGTAATAAATTTCCATTTAATTTTTCTATTATTTCGTTTAAGTATTTTATAAATTCCTCAGTATGCTTAACTGCAAATACCTTTTCATTTGTCTGTAAATTTTCTTTTTGTTCTTTCAGCAATTCTTGCAGTTTTCGGAAACCTACAAGACTCTCCTCCACTCTTATATCTGGCGATATAATATTTCCTTTCCACATTTTATTGAAATAATATGAAAACTGATGTTTATCGAAATTATTCCCTTTAGCATATGCTTCTGCAGTAATAATTGCCATTTCCACATCAAACACATTAAACCTCTTATTTTGGCATATAGTAAATGCCGTCATTGCATTTTCTTGCATTTCTTCAACATATAGTTTTTTATTATTACTAAACATTAATAAATTTCCCGTTTGGAACTCTTCTATGCTTTGATATGTTTTCCATTCTTCTTCTGTAAAATCTTCTTTATTATCTGCACCTATAATCGTATGAACTTGCTGCCCCTCTTTTCGTGAATCTAATAAATTGTTTATTACCTTATTAATCCCAATTCGAACTTTATTCCAATCTACCCTCACTGGTAACTTAAAATCATAATATCTTCCCCAACAATTATTCTGTATAAAATACACATATTCATCCAGACTAAGTTCTCCTGCATATGCCATTTGAACTACTTGTGGAAATCCTTCAATGATTACATCTTCTTCAATATCCATAATCCGATTGGTTCGAATAATATCAGTTGGTGTTTCCGCTTTTTTTCTCGATTGAATCATTCCTATTTCGTAATTAAGAGCATCAATATCCCATATGCCTCGAAGAATCCATTTTTTCACTGTTGCAAACATATATTTATTTTGAAAGAAGGGGTACAACTCCTGAACCTCATTATCCGAAAATAATGTTCCATAATGTCCTTCCTTCGCTATATCTGCTTTGTATGCAATTACATATGAAATAAAGCTATAAAACCATTTATCTATATCTTCAAATCCGTTTTTAATCAAAATTCCATACACTCGATAAAAATCTGTTATTGCACATTTAAGACTTCGTATGTTATGCGGTCTTTTATCCTTCTGAGATTCATTATAAGTATTTCTATCAGGTGCAAATAATTCTAATATTCCCTCTTCACATTCCTTCACAAAGTCCCTATATTTTTCATCTTGATATTTAGTTTTATCAACAATTGTATCTACAATGCTTGCATAATCAGGTATATACTGAACGGTTCGATGTATAATTTTTTCTTTAATTTCATCGTAAGATAATTCATCAATATCTTTTTGGGATTTGTACTTTATCTTTCCTGCTATTCTTTGGGGAGGATTGGTATCATCTTCATTCTTAACAGTATCTATTTCAACTTCTACTGGCACAGCAGTTATTTGCTTTGAACCTCTCATTTTTTCCTGATTCGCTATAATAATTGTATGAAATTTCTGGTTCTCACAATATTCATTAATCGCTCCAAGAATATCAACTGTCTCTAAACAACAACGTTCCAAATCATCAAAAACTAAAATTACAGGTTTCTCTTCTATCATATTTTTTATTTCCACAAAAGAGAACCAATCTGTAGTTGCTATTCCCCTAAACCACTCTGGTAAAAAGTCTAATTTACCTGCTATCTCTTTTCCCTTTTGAACCTTTTTTGCAACTGCATCCCAATTTTTTCCCTTATTATATTCACTAATCCATGCCTGTTTAACTGCCATATGTATTCCTTCAATACTTGCTATTCCAAATAGGGAAATACGAATTATATGTGCTTTGTTTTCCAATGCATCTTTCAAATCATTATCGATAAGATATGTTTTTCCACATCCCCATTCTCCAGTCAATAGTATAGCTCCGACTGGTTCAGGCTCTTCACAATAATATAACAACTCATCCAATGTTCTCATTTGAATTTTTCCTCTACATATAGTTTTTCAATTCTTCTAAATATCTTTTATGTTTCAATAAAGTATTTTTTCTTAATTTTTCCAAACTATTAAACAGAAGCCTTCAAGTTATTAAACTCAAAGGCTTCTCATTTTCATCAAAAATTTTCTTATGCAAGTGCAGGTTCTTTCCCTGCAATAATCGCTTTCACTTCTTCTACGTTTTTATCTGTAGCCATAGCAATCTGCTCTACAGTAAAACCATTGTTATGCATATTAAGAATAATTTTTTCTTCTTTTCTTGCTTCTCCAATCGCAATACCCTTTTCTTCAATTCCCTGACTCAAGTTACACATAACGCTCACATCCTTCCTGAAGTTCTCCTCAATAGGAATATCGTATTCATTTCCAATTATGTTTAGTTTTTCATCTATTGTAAGTTCCTTAGATAACAATGCTCCCAGCAGACGGTGCAGTTCATACGTCTCATCATGTTCCGGCAGATTCTTTGCCAGTCCAAGCATGATGATATTCAGCAGGTCAAGATTTCCCTTCCATTCATAGGAACCGATCAAATCTTCTTTTGTGAGATGCACATGGCTCATGCTGCTCTCTTCCATGTTCATACATACCCAGATCGAATATACACGCTTAATGTCATTGTAGCTGGAGTTCTCAAAATCACGTTCTTTTTGTGATGAAATCAGTCTGCTCACATAAAAGATTGCCCGATTTAAGATTTCGTATCCCGTTGGCTCGTCTTTCTGTGCTTCTACATTTATGATAATCTGTGACAGTCCGTCTCTCATACGCACATAGAAAACGATATCAAATCTTACCAGACCTTCATTAATCTCTTCATTTTCTGTGTTGAAACCGACCAGTCTCTCACCATTTTTTTCGCTGGCTGCATTTGTAAGTCCAGGCTCTACCGGTACCGTACTGATATGTGGTGTTCCCTCGATGCAGTCGACCACATCCTTGGGATTCATGCCCTTAAACTCATCAACTGTTTTTACCAGTATATGTGCCAGTATGCTCTTCTGTCCTAACAGACGCTTTGCACTCGTATCATACTGTGCTTTTGAGTCTGTTGCTTTCACTGCATTTTTCAATTCTGTATTCACTGGCCTTCCTCCTTTTTGTAACAGATATAGTCATCCCCAAAAAGGCATCTGACCACACCTATATTATAACTTACCCATTTCTTTTATACAATCAATTTTTACATTTGGAAAAGGAACATAAGAAAAACTCCAAACCTGTCATAGACTTGGAGTCTTGATTCCGTCCATTTTTTACATTGTCTGCACCGGTGCATGCTGTTCCTGCCCCTCCTGCTCCAAAACATCCTGCTCTAAACTTTTTGCTGCTTCCTGCCCTTTTCCCATATACCGGATTTTAATGCTGCTGTAATCAACCCCTGCCGGTTCCAGCACTTTTTTCTCTAACATGTTTAACATCGCTTCGGTGTCAAATTTTCCCTCAAAATAAAGTTCCTCATCCACCTTTAGCGGTACATCCATTTCTTCCGGTGAACTGCCAAGGATCGTCCTCCAGCGTCCGGCTACTTTTCCACACATTTCCATAAAACGCTCATGGATATCCGGCTGTTCATTATAGGTCTGCAAAATTCTTTGTGCCACCTTTCTCCATGTAGGTGTCTCTATCCATTCTCCCGGCGCGAACTGGACTGCCAGCGGTTTTTTCCCTTTCAGTTCTGCTGGGGACACTGTGATAAGACTGCTTTCCCGGATTGTATCTTTCATATTTGTCCGCAACTCCCCACTCTGGTGCATCTGGAGCAGTGCATCACATTTCGTATTTACAAGCTGTAACATTTCCTCCCTCAGTTCTTCTATCAGTTGCTCATAATTCATACGCTTTTCTCCTCCTGTCGCACACTTACTTCATGTACTTTTTTATATCCACTTTCTTTTACTCATTTTCCGTTATATGCTTTCTGCTCCTGCTGTCCTTTCCTATTTTTATGCCAACAATAAAACGCCCGGATCATCGGGCATTTTATTCTTACCATAAACTGGCAGGAACAACGTTTCCTATTTACTTGCTGCCATTCCTGCCGCAGCCTTACTCATATCGAATCTCCTGTTCCATGACTATGCCTGACTGGAACTGTATCAGCAGTTTCTCGCTGGATTCCACTTTGATGGTGGAGATCAGCCGTCTCACAAGGTCATTGTCGAACTCCGGTATCTGGCAGGTGCTTGTGCTTAAGTAATGGTCGATATCTTGGATTCTCTGTTCATAACTGTCAGCCATCCGTTTCTCGTTTCTGGCTGTTTTCTGTGCCTCTTTTAAGGCATTGATTTCTTCTGCTATGATTCGGTAGCGTTCATCAAACTCCGGTGTGTAGGAACCGGTCTTTGCATTCTCTGCAATCAGTGCCACCATCTCTTCCTGTTTTTCTTTTATCTTTTCCTCGTATTCCCCGGACTCTTTTGCGGTGCCATAGCTCCCGATGACATGGATGATGTTCTGCCGGAAGTGTTCCATAAATTCCATATCATCACTTGTGATCCTGTGGATGGCTTCCATCACCGCCCTGTTTAATGCGTTCTCTTCGAGTGTCTCGGATTCCCCGCATTTCTTCACTCCGTTGGTCAGCCGATTGCTGCATCTCCAGACCACTTTCTTTTTCCCGTTTCTCGCCCAGGTGACTCTCCTGTACTCCTGTCCGCATTTTCCGCAGATCAGCATGCCGGTCAGTGCATAGGTGGAGGAATACCTGCTTTTCTGGTTCTTCTTCCGGGTGACAGCCGCCTTGCATAAGGATGCCCTCCGCATCATCTCTTCCTGTACCCTGTAGAACAGCTCTTTCGGAATGATTGCCTCATGGTCATCTTCCACATAATACTGCGGTACGATTCCAGTGTTCTTGACTTTCTTTTTTGTCATGAAATCCACCGTATAGGTTTTCTGCAGTAATGCATCTCCCATGTATTTTTCATTGCGGAGCATTTTGTCTATTACCGTGGAATGCCATTTGTCCTGCCCTGTGGCGGTCTTGATTCCCTGCTCTTCCAGATGCTTTGCGATCTTCCCGGTACTGTAGCCTTCCAGATAAAGGCGGAAGATCAGCTTTACGATCTCTGCCTCTTCGGGTACGATGACCAGGTCACCATCCTCGTTTTTGGTGTATCCCATGAACTTTGTGCAGTTTACGATGACCTTGCCTTTTTCAAATTTCCTCACGACTCCCCAGCGGATGTTCTCACTGATGTTGCGGCTCTCCTCCTGTGCCAGGCTGCTTAAGATGGTGATAAGGATTTCGCCGGTTCCCTCCAGTGTATTGATCCCCTCTTTCTCGAACACCACCGCCACATTCTTTTCCTTCAGTTTTCGGATGGTCACCAGCGAGTCTACCGTGTTCCTCGCAAACCTGCTGACCGACTTTGTAAGGATCATGTCGATTTTTCCGGCAAGGGCATCCTGTATCATGGCATTAAAGTCTGCCCTCTTTTTGGTGTTTGTTCCACTCTTTCCGTCATCTGCATAGATGCCGGCATTTTTCCAGTTTTCGTTTTCAGATATCTTGCTGGTATAATACTCCACCTGTGCCTCATAGCTGCTGTCCTGCTCTTCCAGTTCCGTACTGACACGGCAGTAGGCAGCGACCTTCATTTTCTTCTCTGACAGTTTCACATTCCGGTCATACTGCACCTTGGCAGGTATCATGCTGATCTTTTTTGCTGTTTCTGCCATCTGCTCTCCCTCCTAATCCTTGTACCCGGCTGTGACACGGCTCCCATTGATAAGCTCCACTTCTGCCATGTTTCCGCCATGCACCCAGATGCGTGCGATTATTTTTCTATATAAATTTTCATCAAATGTTTCCAGTTCCTTTTTCCCTGCAAGGATGTTTTTGACCTCCTCTGTCCGGAACTCCCCATCCCTGACCTCCAGTGTCCGGTAGCGTTCCTCTGCCCTTTCATAGAGCAATTTCATCAGGTCTGTTTCTGTGCGTTCCTGTTCTTCTTTCATCCGCTGCAGGTTCCGCTCCAGAACCCGGTACTGAGGGCTGACCTTTTCCTCCTGCCTTTGTACCCGGAGCAGGCCTTTGTTTCGTATCACTGCATTGATGGCTTCCACACACACCTGCTTTGCCTGCCCGTCTGTAATAAAACTGTTCCTGCAGTTTTTTGCTCTGCCAATCACATAACTCTTGCACTTCCACTTGGCAGTGCCGCCACGCTCTTTTTTGTGGCTCGGCTGGATATGGCTGCATACTGCCCCGCATTCTGCACACCAGATGACACCTCCGAAGAGGATTCTCTCATCCCTGCCGGACCGGTGGTCTGCCCTTCCAAGCTCTGCCCTCACCTTTTCCCGTCTGCGCTGGACTCTCTCAAACAGTTCCTCTCCTATGAGCTGCGGATAGTATTCTGTGCCAAGGTAGCTTGGGTTTTCCAGTATCCTGCCAATGAATGCATGGGTCCAGGACACTTTCCCTTTTGCATTGCATATTTTTCTCCCTTTCAGGTTCTGGGCGATCCTGCCTGCCGCCACTCCGCTGTCATAGTCTGTAAATATCTGTTCCACAATCTTTCTCTGCTCTTCGCAGATGGTGATTTTTCCATCCACAACTTTATAGCCGATTGGCATGTGCCACTGCATCCTGTCCACCTCCCCTCTCCGTCAGTTTCAGTCCGTTGTACAGGCAGAAGGTGATGTCGTGTTCTTTGGAGACCACGATCTTCTCCGCTGTCATTTTAAACAGTTGCTCGTCAAACTCCTCCATTAATCCGTCCTGTTCTGCGATCAGTTGGATAAGCTGTTCGGTCCGCACGATTTCTTTTGTCCTTCTCAGCTTTCTGGTCAAAAGTGTCTTTTTTCTCCTGCATTCCGTCAGTTGCCAGCCAAGCTTGCTACTGCTCTCCATAAAAAGAGCAGAGTCCATATATCCTTTCCTCATGACTTGGTTTAGGATTTGGCTCTGCCCGCTTATATCTTTGATTTCCTTATCCAGTTGTCTGATTTCCTCACTGTCCTGCCTTGCTGCCACAAGTTCTGTCAGCTCTTTTAACAGCGGCTCTAATATCGTTCCCTGATTGGTGTACAGCTTGTTCCACATGTCTGTAAAAGCCCGGTGCAGCACATCCTCCCGGATGGCTTTCAGGCAGCAGCGCTCTTTATCCTCCACATGTCCGCTGCACGTCCAGATGATTTTTTCATATGGTTTCCCGATGTAGATTTTCTGCCGCCGGAAGGTTCTTCCGCACTCTCCGCAGATGATTCTGCCGGAAAACAGGTATCTTTTGGTGTAGTCACTCTTGTTCATGTGCAGTACATCCACCCGGTATGCCATCAGGTTGCGTACCGCTTCTGCCTCCTCATGTGTGACGATTGGCGGATGGCTGTCTTTGATGAGATACTGGTTTCTCTGTCCGTTGTTTACCCTGCGGACAAATGGGAACCTTGTTTCTGTATATGTCCTCTGCTGAAGCATATCTCCCTCATAAATGGGATTTTTCAGAATGTCCTGTATCACCCCGTCCTGCCACTTTTCTGCACCCCGGATTGTTGGAATGCCTTTCTGGTTCAGTGCCTTTGCTATCACATACACTCCCATGCCGTTTAAGTAAGACTCATAAATCCACCTTACGGTTTCTGCCTCGGATTCTATGATGACTAAATTTCCATCCTCGTCTTTTCCATAGCCATACGCTGGCGTGGATATGATATAGGTTCCATCCTGAAAGCGTTTCTGTATCGCCCAGCGGTTGTTGCTTGAGATGTTTTCTGATTCCCCCTGCGCCACCGATGCCAGGATGGTAATGAACAGCTCGCTTTTTTCTGACAGCGTGTTGATATTCTCTTTTTCAAAGTAGATTCCAACGCCGATCTCCTTCAGCTTTCGGATGGTCTGGATGCATTCCACCGTATTTCTTGCAAATCTTGTGATGGATTTCGTAAGGATCAGGTCGATGTTCCCATCCTCACAGTCTGAAATCATCATCTGGAACTCATCCCTGTGCTTTACGTTTGTTCCGCTGATTCCTTCATCCGCATACACCCCTGCAAACTCCCACAGGGGGTTGCTCTCGATTTTTTCCGTATAGTACTCGACCTGTGCAGTATAGGAAGTTGCCTGTGCCTGACTGCCGGTACTGACTCTGGCATATCCGCACACTTTCAGCCTGCGTTCTTCCTGTGTATGTTTCTGCGCTTTTGCTGCCTTTATGACAGTCACTTTTTTTGCCATGCTTTTTTCTCCTTTCCCAGTATTTTCAAGGGTTTGCACTCCCTGTCAGCAACATACACTACCACATAGTCCTTTATATATCCAGTGTTATTACAGATATACTTTTGCTAATTCCGGGGAGAAAGTCTTGACATTCAAAACCCGGATTTTTTCCCATTCTTCCTCGGTTAACAGCTTATCTTCATGCATCCTTTTTAAGAGAAATTCGGCAATCTTATACCGCACCTCATTCGCTCCGCCTTCCATCATCTTTTCCCTTTTTCCTCCCGCAATTTAAGAACGTTAAATTCATTCTCCCAAGCCAAACACTTTTGCCCAGAAGAAACACCTTTACATCATCCCGATTTCAGCCATGGTTGCAGCCTCATCTTCTTCCCGGAAATACTGTTCCGATACATCCCTGCTGACTGAAAGCACCTCTCCTGCGTCCTTTTCTCCCATCTGGATTGGGATTAAGAACGGATTGATTTCCTTGCAGAATTCCTGATTCGGACAGCTATTGATAAAATAGCCGCAGGTATCTAATATCAGCCTGTCACACATATCTGTGATGACGATCTTTTCAGCCTCAAACATGTGGCTGCCGATATAATTTGCGATATTTTCTGCCGTAGTCGAGATATAGTCCTCTTTCCGCTCCCCTCCATCACTCGGATAAAGATAGGCATATCCTGCCCTCTCCGTTTCAAAAATCCTTAACATCATTTCGGTATCTTCTTTCTTCATCTCCTGTTTTCCTCCATTCCCCATTTTTCAGCTTTTCTTAACTCCACAAGAATACGGCGGAAGTTCCCCTCCGCCGCATGGTTTCTGTAATTAAGTCTTACTGCCATAATCCTTCACTTCATAAATAAAAAGTGTCTGTCCCTATTCGTCACTACTCCCCGGAACCAAAACGCCGCCAAAACAGAGAAGAAAAAATCCCAAAGCCGGCATTTCATGGGCAGTCAGTCCAGACTGTCTTTGGTCCCTGCCACTCGGACAGGCAGACATCACAGGTAGCTCACCTCCACCACTGCGTGCTGGCTAATCTCAAGGTGTATCATTATAGGCCATTCCCCTCTTCGCGCCTGTCCACCACAGACAGGCTGTACCCCGGCTTTCCCGCTCGGCTCCTTAGATGCGATCTTTTTCACAGCATGGCTGGCAGAAAGAACATCTGCCCGATTGCTGCAGGAGTGTCACTGCGCCCCGGTTACGGCTCATGAAACGGCTAACGTATCTGAACTGCTGGATATGGCTGGCAGGATATGGCGTGATTCCATCCTGCGCTCGGAGCCCTGCATTCCTCTCCGGCATTTTTCAATGTGCGTTTTGTCTGCCTGTGTCGTATCCACACACGAGACATGAGAGGATTCCCGGAAGAGACCATCTGTCCAGAAAAAGTTCCTCTCATAAGGTACTCACAGAAAAACACGTTTTGAGGGGGTATTAATCAAAATATTTTTTTATTTTCTTTACCGCACCGTTTATGCTCTCCCGGATGTTCTTCTCTCCGACCCCTTCTTTCGCTGCAATCTGCCGGTATGTCATGCCCTCAAAAAAATAAAAATGCAGCCGCTCTCTCTGCACTGGGGTGAGTGACTGCATTGCTTTCTGCAGGGTTTCTATTTCCATCTGCCGGATGACCGTATCCTCTACCGATTCCCCGGTCAGCTCCACCAGATCTTCCGTTTCTCCCTCTGTATATCCGTCCTTGGTCGTATGTCTGATATCCCGCATTTCCTGTGCGTGGGCTTCTTTGCGGAACGTATCGACAAGTGCCTCGTAGACTTCTCTGGTCACATAGGTGTATTCCAGCTCACCAACTGCATCTTTATAAAAATCCTTTACTCTGATCCTGATCCATTCTGACATTCAAATGTCCTCCATTTCGTAATTTTTTTGAAATGAAGGACATCTGGCGGACCTCTGGGTTCTGCTTTACTGAAAAAAGACAATAAAAAAAGGTGCTGTTCCCATGCAAAATAAAGCATGCAAAACTGCACCCGGATGTTATCCTTATGAACTTTTCCCTTTCTGCCGCCCCCTGCAATCCGGTGCGGCATGAATTCCCCAAAACATGCCACGCCTTTCTTCTCCTAAGCCTTTTTGCGGTACTATACTTGGAAAGAAAGTTCGCTTCAATATAAGTGTAATAAGTCTTACGGTACCTGTAATAAGTTACCGTTTCGTCTTGTCATCCCTCCTGTTTTCCAGAAAAAAAGTCCCTTCCGCATGTTCGGAAAGGACTATCCATTTTCGGTATGTGATTGTATCCATAACTGTGCTTTTCCTACGAGCATGAACAGTGCCGTGATGCAGATTCCTGTATAAACAGCGTAAGCATACAGTACCTGGCCTGCATGCCACAAAATGCCAAGCACAGCCAGTTCCAAGACTGCGATCAGCCTTGCTTTTCTGCCAAAATGCTTTTGTTCCTCTTTATCCAGTTTCCGGTTCTTGCTGTGCATGGGGCTGAGTAAAAAAATGATCCCTGCGGACACCAGCAATACTGCCAGCAGCCTTGCCAGCGATGTCTTGTAAAACACAGCCTGTGTATAAACCGGAACCAGCAGCACCAGATTGGAACCAAGGTAACAGAAAATCCTGCTGTCTGAGTGATATCCACCGGTATAGCTGCGAAGAACCATAAAAGAAAGGGTAAACACTGCCACAACCGCCAGTTGCTCTGTGAGCAGACCGATGACCAGTGCCGTCACAACGTTTAGAAGCAGGATCATACCATTGCGTATTCCAAACTGGTATAATTCCTGCTCCTCCTCTTTTATGATTCCCCGCTCAACCATACGATGGCTGAGCCATTTCGTCATGATTTAAAACCTTCTGAGTTTTTTGGAATCTTCTGGCATCTTGTCCTGTCCGAAATACCACATGCAGGAACGGTTGGTTGCCATGGTTGTCACCATGAGTGCCAGTGCTGCCATCACACTCATGGATTTGCTGCTCAGTCGGTACATCCAGTTTCTTTTCTTCATTTTTAGTAAAACCCTCCTTTTTTTGATGTTTTCACTCTAACAGTTTCTGTACAGAAATCAATCTATCTGTAACAAGTTGCAGGTTTGCTGTAATAAGTTGCAGTCTCACTCCAGTTTTGCAACTCCGTTGAGCAGAAGGACTGCCTCAAAATGTTCCCCCTGATCTTTTAACAGAAGCTCCCCGCCATATTTTTCTGCCACTTTCCGCACCGAACGGATTCCCCTGCCGTGTTTTATTTTATCTTTTTTGCTTGTCTGTTGATAGGAACTTGTCCCGGATGGCTTGCTGTTCTTAATGGATAAAAGCAATCTGCCCTCCTGAAACTTTGATTCCACATGAACATACCGTTTTTCCTGTTCCACTGCCATCGCCGCCTCTATCGCATTATCCAGAAGATTCCCATACAGAACACCCATGTCCCCGATATCCACGGATACTCTCTGGGGGAGCAGCGTTGTAACCTGCATCGGTATCTCTTTCTCTTTTGCCTTTATGCTTTTTACTTTTAGTATGGCATTCACCACCGGATTTGCAGAATAGATGATTTCTTCTGCCAGCCGGATATCTCCCAATACTTCCTGCAGTCTGTCCTTGATCAGTTCCGCACTTCCCTGTTCCGCCGCTGCGAGCAGTCCCGTCAGCCTGTTCTTCATATCATGCCGGATGTCCTGTATCTGTTCCTGATAACGTTCCATGTCCTGATAGTATTCGTTCCGGTATAAGATTTCCCTCTGGATCATTTCCTCTTCGTACTGTTTTTCCTCCACTGTTGTGTACTTTTCAATCATCAGAAAGATGATATAGTTTGTGATGATAATGACAAAGATGATACACATGCACAGCACCACCATCTGTGCCGAGATTAATTCTTTTGCAACTTCTATCAGTAAAAAACAACTGATCAGGCTGCATAATGGAATAAGTGCCAGCGCATAACTGGTTTCCTTTGGCATACTCGACACCTTTACATTCTTTCCCGCTTTCAGCCTGCAAAAGACTTCCACAATCGCAAGCCGGAATATCACCACTAGGAATGCAGAAAAATAATAGATAACAACATCATCCTCTACTATCTGTTCCATAAATACTTTGCTAAACAGATAACCTGCCGGTTCACTAATACCCATAATCCCCATATACAGCAGAACTGCAATCAGCCTGCTTACAATCCCTGCCTCGTACTGGCAGACATATACACAGAGAATCGCAACCATCGTCACAAAATTCAGCCAGCTTATCCCCATCTGGTTCACCGCACTTCCAATCAGCTCGCACACTATCAGCAGAAGAACAGAAAACTCCATGGAAGTTTTTCTGTTTCCGATGAACTCCTCTAAATACCTGCGGTAAATGCAGAGGTCAAAAAGATTTATGACAAGCCTCACCCCATATAATGCCATGTCACATTCCTCCCTGCACAAACGCTATGTGCTTTTTCGTCAGCTCCTTCCGGTACCCTCTTGTCACTCCCAGCTCTGTGCCGTCTGTAAGCATGACCATGCCGCTGGATACGGAATGAACATGTTTCAAATTAACGATAAAAGAGCCATGAACGGCTGCAAACATGCGCTCATCCAGTTTCTCCCATATTTCATTCAAATTCATGTTGGACTGATATTTCATTTTCTTTGTGTGGATAATCGCCTGACGCCCACGCTTTTCCAGATACAGGATTTCGTCAAACTTCAGACTGTACCGCACCCTGCGGTAACTAAATGAAAAACTCTGATTGGTCAGATTCAGATAGGTTCCTGCCTTCTCAAACAGCACACGGAGCCTTTCTTCTGAGATTGGTTTTGGAATAAAATCAAATGTGACAACTTCAAATACACTTGGCATGTATTTGGTATAGCTGGTAAGAAACACCAGCAATGCTTTGGAATCTGTCTCACGGATCTGTTTTGCCACCGCAAGTCCGTCCATTCCAGGCATCTCAATATCAAGAATGTACATATCCGGCTTTTGCTCCGCATCTGCACATTCCCTCAATAATTCTTCCGGTCTGGTATAAAACACATACTCCACCGCATAGTCGATCATACGCAGTGTATAGCGTCTGATCCTTTCAATGTCCTGCTGATTATCATCGCAGATTGCTACCCTCATAAATCGTCTCCTTCTCAAAATATATTGATCAAATATACATCCCGGAGACTGTGCTGCTTTAACGGCCTGTCATCAGCTTTCTCATATACGCAAGCATACGGTCTATAAATGCATCCCGTTCCTCCCTGCTACAGTTTGCAAGGAACAGTTCAATATCAACCTTATGATTTGTATCCCCCGTAACCAGATAAGTCGGCTCAATCCTGTACTTCTCATACAAGATCAGCATTTTCTCCGGCTGTAAACCATAGACACCACTTTCGATTTTGCGATAATGCTCTACCCCTACATCCAGCGTCTCTGCAAAAACTTCCTGCGTATATCCACTGTTTTCTCTGGCGGTTTGCAACCTTTTTCCAATCTGTATATTGATTTCCTTCTTCTCTGTTTTCATGGAATTCACCTCGCTTTTATGGTAATGATACCAACGAGAAATACCCGAAAACAGATTGCAATACAATACTTCAAAAGTCGTATTGCGACATATCCCCATAAACGAAAAGTGAGCAGCAGACACCAATCCGCTACTCGCCTTCTATCTTTCTTTATTCTAATTACATTTCCTGTTATTCCACCAGTTTCCCAAGCACCACATGATTATATTGGTAACTCACAATCCTTTAGCCAAAATCGCAGTTCCATAACAGTCACAGCAATTTTATATTTTACTTCGATTTCAACTTTTTCTGGCGGATTGGCTAAAAGCCTGTCAATATCCTGTTCCTCAACATCAGCCATTTTTGCTATCGTTAGCTTGGATATGCCATGATAGGAAACAAGCACTTCCAAAAAACCGCTTAATTGCCTATCCTTATCTTCAATCGCTCCAAAATACAGAAATCCTGCTTTACTAAGTATTTTAAGACGCAATGCAGGATCATCTGGCAAACATTCCACATTGCCCATTACTACTCAATCTACTGTTTCTTCAGTTATTTCTAAATATTTTGAAAGAGTATTTTTATTAAAACGATACTCCTCAATTAAAGAAGTCAACATTTCTGAAATATTTTTTGTTTTTATCATATTTGTGCCTTAATCTCCACTTGTATCATTTACAATATTGCTTGTAACAAGTGTCCCTATGTGAAAGGCACACTCTACACTTTATTGTTGTTATCTTCCATTTTCCGAGCAATTATAACTTTTCCAATCTACGTTTATCAAATGCTCCAAAATTTAGATGCCAGCTCCCGATTTATGATAGATGAGAGAAAATTAGGATTATTATTCTGGAACACTTTCAGACTTTCAAAAAAAGCCGCTTTATTCTCTGTCTTTATATCTGAAAAAGTTGCATCCAGCTTCTGATCTTTTACATTTTTCTCCACATATTCCTCCGACTGCTTTTCGTAATTATCAACCATCGAAGGATTCTTTTTCACTGCCCCTTCATACCAATTTGTAAGGTATTTTAATGCATTAAGCTGTCTGTCCTCATTGCTGCTTTCTTTACTAATCTTCTGATATTCCGTGTATGCACTGCCG
>OKTJ01000755.1_pt1 | contig 19111 bp, 19 predicted proteins | sample 1606201 | NCBI WGS metagenome assembly OKTJ01 (sample SAMEA3879536, study PRJEB24766) | human gut metagenome | biome: human-associated habitat; feature: feces | place: USA | collected 1985/1987 | reverse complement strand
GATTTGTAAATGTTAATGGCATCAAACGCAGCATCTCCAAGAAACGTCTTTGAATTTATTAAAGGATGTTTCTGGAAAAAGTCAATTAAAACTGGAAGAAGTGCTTTCGAATCGGCAAGGGATTTATCCTCATCCGGTGAATCTGATTTCTTCCCTACAACGATATCAGGATGTTTTTTTAGAAAGTCCTTGTTGTAGAAAGTGATGTCACGAACAATACCAAGCCCGTTCGTAATAATGCCAAATTTATAGGCGTAACAGAAATGTCCATTGATGTACATCTGCTGGATTGCCTGATTGGAAGCCGCATGAGTTGGCATAGAGCCATAAGCAGCTTTATAAGGATCATAGGAATCATCAAGGTTATGGGATTTCTTGAAGGCTTTCAATTGTTTGATAATGCGGTTTGCGTATTTCGGATTATTTTCTGTAACCCATGCTTCAATACCGGAGGTATCAAAGATGGTCATGGAAGCAAGTGCGGGATCCAGTTTTTGGCAGATCGGTTCGGTCAGATCAACGAGATGATCAAACATAGATTGTAAGTCCAACACAAAGTCCTGTTTGAAACGTGTAAATTTCGAGCCATCGGGTACAACATCAAAACCGCAGAAATCACGCAGCTCCTGAGAATATTTCAAAAATACGATCAGGAGAGTATCTGTCGGGATTGAGAAAATACGCTGGATCAGAAGAGCCTTGAGCATTGGATAGAGCTGGTGTTTGCGAGGTCTTCCGGTATGTGCGTGAAAATGACTGATAAAAGAAACAGGAACAATTTCATCAAGGTTAATGGCTTCATCAAGAAGTGAAAGAAACTGGGAGTTGTATTGAAGAAGGAGCATTTAGAGGGATGCACTATGAATGATGTTTTTATTGCTAACTTTTGCCATAATGGTGTTTTGTCTGGAGCAGATGAAGCACCAAATAGGAAGGAGGCGGAATGAATGGGAACAAAAATAATGTTATTGGGTATAGCAATCATTCTTGCGGCAATTGCTCTATCCATAGATAATATCATTGCGTTTGGAGGTGGTGTTTTAGGTCTGATTGTTGTTATTATCGGTTTATTTAAGAGCGATAATAACGAAGATAAGTCTTAATAGTTTTGCATCAACAAACCACGATTTGTAGACGGAGGTACACAACATGAAAAAAATCAGCTTAGTGGTTTTTCCGGCTTTAACAATAGTGTTAGAAGCATTACCACTGGGAGCAGTTTGTACTTTTGCTCCATCTCCAACAGAAAGAGTAAGAGAAACATTTTCATACTTTAGTCTTATACCGTTTGGATATGCAAATTTTGCTCCACTTATTACAGCCATACTTACTGTTGTTATTTTGTTGCTTTCGTTGATTTCTTTGAAGAAAGATAGCGTTTTTAACGCCTTGTTTGTTCTTTCGATTATTACAGCAGTTATTTCTCTTATGCCGTTGATGTATGGATTAAACAATTACTCCCTTGTAGGAGCCCTTATAACGATAGCCCTTGTAACAGAGAGCATTTTTGTTAAGGCACAACAGAAATAATGCGAAAATCCCAGTTTTTTAAGGTGAAAAAAGTTTAAGTAAAATTAGAAGTTATAAGAAGTGGAAAAGGAGGACAAGTTAATGATAAAAAAAATAGCCATTGTACCCTATGTAACTAATGGGAGAAATTCACAGGTTGGACATGATGGACATTTTAATATTTTTAAAAAAAAGAGAAGTACTGTATTAAAAGAAAATTTACAGTCTGTAATTAAAGCAAAAAATTGGGAAGCGGAAGTAATTGTTGATGTCAATCACGGAGATTTACAATCGCTGAAACGAGAAGGAGTAAACTTGTTTTTAATTCCAGAAGATATTGCTAGGTATATAGACTACAGCAGTGTTAGTAAGGATGAGTGTTTCAAATTAACACATGATGAATATGAAAGCGGAAATATAGATAGAGTAGTGAAATACATAGAAGAAAATTGAAACATAATCTCTTAGAGGAGCTTATCAAATTCGCGTTTGCGAAACGAAGTGAAGCAATGAAAGCCCCAGTGGGGCTTTCAAGCGACAGAACGGTCTTGCGTCAGCAAGATGGAGGGGCTGCGCCCCGACAAGTTCAAGTTTGCAAAACTGACCAAAAATACAAACAGTTCGTAAAATATGTATTTTAAGGGGGATTACGAAAAATTATACCATTTTGTGCAAATCCACATATTTAATAGAAAGATTCACATAAAGATTATTGAGAATACAGTATTGTGCCCTTAGAAAAATAGTACTATACTAAATTCATCTGACGAATTCAGACTTGAGTATAAATAATAATATGATTAAAGGGTCAAAAGGTATCATAAGATAGGAGGAAATAACAAACTATGTCTTCAAAAAAAGGTGCGATGAAAAAGAAATTGGAAAACATGCATTTGGGTAAAAGAATCAACTATGGTTACAAAATGGTTATTACCATGATGCTTATTTCGGGACTGCTTTCGATTGCGGTCATTGGTGTGTTGTTTTTCAATATGTTAAACTATGTAAACAAGGTAAATGCTTCTGATCAGGCGGTTAAGGTATGTAGAATAAATGTAACTGCAGCGGCAAGAAATGTAAGAGAGATGGCACTTAATCCTGACAAGTCTACGTATGAAGATTATGAGCAGGGTGCAAAAACTTTGCTCGAGGATATTGATGTGCAGTTAAAAACAATAAAAAAATCAGGTATCGTTCCTGAGAATCAGTATAATGAATATTCAAAGGCTCTTTCTGACTGGGCGAATATCGGATACTCAATCATGGATAAGATTAAAGCCGGACAGAAGGATGGGGCTGTTGATCAGATTATCAATGAGTGTACACCAAAGTTAAATAAAACTGTTGAGCTTGCAAAGGAAATCGACAAGCTGACTGACGAAAGAAGCCATCAGGCAGTTGTAAGGACATATGTATGTGCTGCAGTCGGACTCATGGTCATCATTATCTGTCTGATATGTGCATGGCAGTTGACAAAGAGAACGGGAAAGATCGTGCTTGATACAATCCTTGAGCCATTACATGCAATCGAGGAAGTGGCAAAGGAGCTGACAGAAGGAAATCTTCACAGCACACTTGATTACCGTTCAGAGGATGAAATCGGTAGATTGGCACACAGCATGAGAAAGTCTATCCGTATTCTCGGCTCATATGTGGATGATATAGACAGGTCGATGAAGCTCTTTGCGGACGGACATTTTGATGCACAGCCGGAAGTAGAGTGGAAAGGCGATTTTGTAGGTATTTTACATTCATTTATGGAATTTGAAAAAAGTATGGCAGTCACCATAAAGGGAATCCAGAATGTATCAAGGGAGGTTTCAAGTGCGGCAGAGCAGGTAGCTGCAAGCTCAAATGACCTTGCAGACGGTGCAGCCAATCAGGCTGCGGTTGTAGAGAAACTGACAGCGACAGTTGCGGGAGTTTCAGAACAGGTGGAGCAGAATTCAGAGAGTGCCAAGAAAATCAGCGGAAGAGTGGATGAGCTTGGAGGTGCAATTTGGGAAAGCAATGGAAAGATGCAGGAGATGGTTGCATCTATGCATGAAATAAACGAAACCTCTACGATAAATTTTAAATGCGCCCAGCAGAAAACCTGCAGGAAACTGCGATGTGGAGGTTCGGTTTTAAGCATAATATGTTGAAAGGAAATTAGATTTATATGGTAAAGAAAATCATCATTGTGGTGGCTGCCGGTCCGTTTCAGTTTGCAATGATTAATCCGGTCATAACCAGAAAATCTGGTGCTTTTGAGACAGAGGAAGGCTGTCTGTCATTGGATGGCGTTAGGTCATGTAGAAGGTATGAAGAAATTGAGGTCGATCACTGTAATGGGATCGTGATATAAGAGTGAATCAGACAGGTAATTTTTTTGTAGAAAAACCCACAACATCTATAGTATAATACTTATAATAACGTTATAAGGAAAAGCGGCGCATAAAAAGGAGAAATACATGGCTACCATTATAGATGTTGCGAGGATGGCCGGCGTATCACAGGGAACGGCATCCAATGTATTGAACGGAAAAGGAAATGTCAGCAGTGAGAAGATAAAGGCGGTGGAAGAAGCTGCTAAAAAGCTTGGATATACGATCAATGAGCGGGCTAAGATGCTCAGGAAGGGAAGCGGCAATATTATCTGTGTGATCGTGCCTTCAATGGAACGCAGACATTACAGGGATTTTTATTACTGCCTGAAAAGTTATGCCGAAAAGAGAGGATACACAGCGGAACTTCTGATCACAAATGATAACAGACAAACAGAATACAGTATGATCCAATGGGCAAAGTCTGTAATGGCGATGGGGGTGGCGTCGATCACCTGTCTGGGAGAAAAGGAAGTCAAAGAGGCATATGCAGGATTTGAAAAGTTGTGCTTTGTGGAGCGGAAAGCGACCGATGATCTGGACTATATTGGATTTGATTATGAATCAGCGGGGGGGCAGATTGCAGAAACTGTCATATCTGCCAGATATCATAATGTTCTTGTGGTAACAGATTCTTTAAAATTTTCCAATGAAAATGAGTTCTGCAGAGGTCTCTACAAGATGCTTGCGCGGGAGAAAATAAAATTTTTCCATATCACGACAGACAGCAGGCGTGTATCCCATGCAATCATCAATACTCTTGTGCAGGAAAATGAATACGATGCAATCATAACGACGAATATCCGTTTTGCAGAAAAGATAAGAAATGTCGTTACAAACTTTTCAGCAGGCAATCAGACACCGATTTTTACATTGTCGCCGATCACTTCTCTCCCGGAAAAGGATTACCGCAAATATGAGTTAAACTATGGTCTGGTCGGGAAAATGGCTGCGGAAAAAATTATCGGAGATTCAAAGGAAAATGGGGCAGAGAAGGAACTGATCTGTGAGAATGATGGATTTCGTGAGTGGAATCAGATCACTTTAAACAAAACACCGGCGGATCATTTACGGATACTGACCCTTGACAGCCCGGAGACAATGATCCTGCAGGGACTGGCAAAACTGTATACAGAGGAGACCGGAACACAGATACAGTTTGATGTATTTTCTTATGATGATATTTATGAGCAGTTTATGAAATCTGAAAATTCGGATTATTACGATATATTCCGAATGGATGTAACCTGGCTGCCATTGCTTTCAGAACGGATATTAGTCCCGCTTGACGATATGACGCCGGATATTGATGAAGTGTATAAAGAGTACATACCGGCATTGATAGATAAGTATTCCCGTGTGCATGGCAAGGCGTATGCGCTTCCGATCACACCGAGTACACAGCTTCTTTTTTATAGAAAGGATCTGTTTGAAAATACAGTTATTAAGAGACTGTACAGTGAGAAATATAAAGCGGAATTAAAAATTCCGAAGACATTTGAAGAATACAATAAAATTGCGGAGTTTTTTGCAACAAGTGACAGGCTGGAGGAACATTATTTTTCAAATCTGACACTTGGAAACCTGGGTGTCACAGCGACGGAATTTCTTACAAGGCTGTTCAGCCATAAAAATCATCTGTATGGAAAAGATGGAATGGTCGTGATCAATGATACAGCGGGCGTAAAGGCATTAGAAGAACTTCTGACTGCCAAGCAATATACAGATAAAAAGGTGGTCCACTGGTGGAAAACATCTGCAAAAGACTTTGCGGATGGCAAACTTGTAATGATGATCAATTTCAGTAATTATGCATCGGAAATCTTAGGAGCAGGCTCAAAAGTTGTTGGAAATATAGGAGTGGCAATGGTTCCTGGAAAAAATCCGATTTATGGAGGAGGAACAGTTGGAATTTCCAAAAACAGCCGCAGAAAAGAAGATGCATTTGCATTTATCAAATGGATCACAACAGAGCCGGCGGCGTCTGGCATGGCAGCACTTGGGAGCGTTTCTCCATGTGCGAAAACATATAATAAATACGATATCATAGATGTGTTTCCCTGGCTGGAATTATCAAAAGACTGTTTCAGCAAATCACATACGAGGAGAATTCCTGCGGATTCAGACAAAGCATTTGATGAAATCAAGTTTTTGAATATTGTGGGAATGGCTGTGGAGAATGTACTGATGGGATTCTTGCCGGTAGAGGAATCTCTAAACCGTGCACAGAAACTGATTGATGAAGAAATTAACAAATAAAATACGGGAGCTGTAAAGCGAAAATGGAATCGGAAGGTGGAATCATATGTTGGATATGTTCCACCTTTTTTGTTTGTGATAATAGAATATCCGCGGAGTATGCATTCTATTATTTTATGTGTCAATAGTCATAGGAAAATTATAACGTTATAAAAATTACATGGATTTTACACAAACTTGATAGAAGTATTGCAAAAAACAAACTATGATATAAAATGCCGGCGGATATATGAGAAAAATACAAAAAACTAATAAAATACAGGGGGATAATGGATAAAATGTATAATGACGAATAAAAAGCATGCAAAAACAAACATGTAAAAAGTACAATAAAATATCAAAAAATACAAAATAAATTGTTAAATTGGACAAAATAATATTGACACGTTTCAAAATATGAAGTATGATAACATTACAAAAACAAAAGAGAGGGAGGAATTTACAATGAAAAAAAGATTTTTATCAGTATTACTTGTATCAGCAATGGGGGTTGCAGCATTAGCAGGCTGTGGCGGTGGAAATACCAGCGCAGACAATGGCAGCACGGCAGCAGATCAGATGGGCGCAGCTGTGGAGGACAAGACCGATGCGGCAGATACCCAGAAAGAGGATACTTCATCTTCCAATGAAAAACTTGTTGTATACACGAACAACGGAACCGAAGGTCGTGATGCATATCTGATCGAGAAAGCGAAAGAAGCCGGATTCGATATTGAGGTGGTAGCATTAGGAGCATCCGAGGTAACCGAGCGTATGATCGCAGAGAAAAATAATCCTCTTTGTGACGTTACATTTGGATTGAACAATATTGAGTACGAAAAATTAAAAGCAAACGGTTTGCTTCAGAAATGGGAACCGGACTGGGTGGACGGAGTAGATGCAGACCTCATCGATCCGGACGGATATTATTACCCGGTTACAACAACGCCATTGGTATTAATGGGAAATGCAGACTATGACAATATGCCTTCTGACTGGACAGATCTGACGAAAGATGAATACAAAGGACTGTATCAGTTACATAATTTAGGCGGTGGAACAGCAAAGACGGTATTTGCAAGTATCATCAGCCGTTATCAGGATCCGGACGGAGATCTTGGCATTTCTGATGAGGGATGGGAGATCGCAGCAAAATTCTTAGGTAATGCACATAACATTGCAGATGGTGAAGACGCAGTCGGAAGTGTGATCGATGGTACCTATCCGATGGATGAGCACTGGGCATCCGGCGTTTTGACAGAGCAGAAAGACCGTGATTACAAATTCCAGATCATGACACCGGACATTGGAGAGCCATATGTGGTAGAATCTCTTGCAATTTCAGCAGGCACTAAGAAATATGATACCTGTGTAGCATTTTTAAACTGGCTTGGAAGTTCTGATGTTCAGCTTGACTGGTCTAATAATTATGGAACGATTCCATGTCAGAAAGAAGCATTAGACCAGGTTTCCGATGATATTAAAGAGTTAATGGAGACTTTGAAACCGCAGGATCTTGACTGGAGTTTCATTGCAGAAAATGTGGATGCATGGGTAGAGAAAGCAGAGCTTGAGTATGTACAGTAAATATAGAAGAAACTAAAAATACAGGAAGCTGACATTAAACAAAGTTAGGAGAACACCATGGTAAAGTTTGAAAATATTGAAATAAAGTATGGGGATTTTGTAGCGATTGAAAACTTGAATCTGGATATTAAAGAAGGTGAGTTCTTCACCTTCTTAGGACCAAGCGGTTGTGGAAAGACCACCTCACTGCGGGCGCTGGTTGGCTTTCTCTCACCGTCAAAAGGAAAAGTATATGTAGGAGACAAGGACGTTACAAATCTTCCGGTTGAAAAAAGAAACATTGGCATGGTGTTCCAAAGCTATGCGCTTTTCCCGACAATGTCAGTCTATGACAACATTGCGTTTGGAATGAAAGTAAAAAAAGCATCGAAGACAGAGATCGATCAGAAAGTACATGAAGTTGCAGCTAAGATCAAGATTACGGAATCACAGTTAAAGAAAAATGTGTCGGATCTGTCAGGTGGTCAGCAGCAGAGAGTAGCGCTTGCAAGAGCAATCGTTCTGGAGCCTAAGATTCTTTGCCTGGATGAGCCGCTATCCAATCTGGATGCAAAACTCCGCATTGATATGAGAATGGAATTAAAACGTCTCCAGAAAGAGCTGGGTATCACAACATTGTATGTTACGCATGACCAGGAAGAAGCGCTGACGCTTTCCGACCGGATCGCCGTATTTAACAATGGATATGTAGAACAGGTTGGAACGCCGTATGAGATCTATAATGAATCAAAAAGTGAGTTTGTCTGCGATTTTATCGGTGATATCAACCGCTTAAAGGGTGAACTTTTATCTGAGGTCAATACGCAGTCGGGTGCAAATTTAGATACAAACAAGACTGGATTTGTAAGAATTGAGAGATGTATCAGTGAAGAAAAAGCCGGTTATGTGAAACTCACAGGCAAAGTGGAAGAAGCTGAATTTAGTGGTGTGCTGACAAAGTATGTGCTGGAATGTCATGGACAGGAGCTTAAATATCTTGAAAAAAATGATGGACGCAGGCTGTATCAGGAAAACGAACAGATAGACCTCTATATCAACCCACAGGATATCATGCAGTTTTAGGAGGGATATTTTATGAATAAACTCAAGCAAAAAATTCAGGATGGAACAATCAATATTCCCGGCATTATTATTAAAATTGCATTAATCTGGTTTATCATTACATTTCTGGTATTCCCAAACTTAAATCTGCTTGCCAGGGTATTTGTAAAAGACGGACATTTCACATTGGAAGCAATTGACAAGATCATGAAATCAGCAAGGGCCATGAAGAGTTTAAAGAACAGCTTTGTTCTGGCGATCGCTTCTATTATTACCGTAAATATATCCGGTATTTTAGTTGTACTGTTTACAGAATACTTTGACATCAAAGGGGCAAAAATATTAAGTCTTGGATTTATGTCAACACTGATCTACAGCGGCGTTGTTTTGGTTACAGGATATAAGTTCGTTTACGGTTCAACAGGAATCGTGACAAAAGTGCTGACCAATATTTTTCCAGGTCTGGATCCGAACTGGTTTGTCGGATTTGGTGCTGTACTTTTTATTATGACATTCTCGGGAACATCAAATCATATGATGTTTTTGACAAATGCGATACGAGGGCTGGATTATCATACGATAGAGGCGGCGAAGAATATGGGGGCATCACAGAGTACGATTTTATTTAAAATTGTGCTGCCGACAATGAAACCTACCATTTTTGCGATTACAGTGCTTACTTTTATCGCAGCATTAAGCACAATGTCAGGACCTTTGATCGTTGGTGGCCCGGATTTCCAGACAATCAACCCGATGATCAAGACGTTTGCCAATATGACGGGATCGAGAGATATCGCAGCGCTGCTGGCAATCATCCTTGGAATTGCAACGACGATTCTTCTTGCAATCATGCAGAAAATTGAAAAAAAAGGCAATTTTATATCGGTTTCAAAGACAAAAGCCAAAATGGAAAAACAAAAGATTGAAAATCCGGTCATGAATGTGATCGCACATATTGTAGCTTATGTAATGTTTATCATTTACATGCTGCCGATCATCAACGTACTTGTATTTTCATTTACAGATGGATTGACGATCAAGACAGGTGTGATCAGAAAAGATTCTTTTACACTGGAGAATTACAAAAAACTGTTCCGTTCAGCCACTGCATATAAGCCGTATCTGGTAAGTATTGTGTATTCTCTGCTGGCGGCACTGGTTGTAGCTGTGATCTGTATTGTGGTTGCCCGTATTGTGACAAAAGCAAAACATAAATATGACAAGTTGTTTGAACCGTTTATTCTGATCCCATGGCTGCTGCCATCAACCATGATCGCACTTGGTTTGATGCTGACCTACGATGAGCCAAGAATGCTCCTGGCAGATAAGGTATTGGTTGCTACACCGATCATCCTGCTGTTTGCATACATTATTATTAAAATTCCGTTTTCATACCGAATGATCCGCGCCGGATTTGTCGGACTTGATGGAAATATGGAAGAGGCAGCACAGGTTATGGGCGCAAAACCGCTCTATACAATGAGGAAAGTCATTCTTCCGATTATTATGCCAATCGTATTATCTGTCATTGTATTGAACTTTAACGGACTTTTATCAGAATATGACTTATCCGTATTTTTATATCATCCATCCTATCAGCCGCTTGGAATCGTGATCAAGCTGGCAACGGATGAGACAGCGACCATAGATGCACAGGCAATGGCATTTGTTTATACGGTAGTGCTTATGATCATTTCTACGATTGCACTTTGGCTTGGCAGATATGACGGACTTGGAAAGATAAAATCTTTTTTTACAAAAAAGAAAAACGGGGGTAAAAATTAAATGGAATCGATCATTGAATTAAGAAAAAAAACAGGTGTTCTGGTTGCCGCCCACAGAGGAACCAGTGGGGGAAATATTCCGCCAAACTCGATTGCGGCTTTTGATATTGCACTCAAGGAGGGCGCAGACATTTTAGAGATGGATCTGTTTCAAAGTATCGATGGCGAATTGTTTGTATTCCACACAGGAATGGAACCGAGCCATCTTGACAGACATATCAGGATCGAACGGTATACAGCCGGGGAGATCAGACAGATGAGACTCTGTAACGGCGATCTGCAGCAGACATTTCTGCCGGTAAATTCATTTGATGATGTGTTAGAGCATTTGAAAGGAAAATGTAAACTGAATCTTGACAGAAGCATCAATATTATTGAACCGGTTATGAAAGCAGTAAAGAAACATGGAATGGAAGATCAGATTTTAATGAAGAGTGATCCTTCTGACCAATCTTTGAAATTAATTGAAGCTTATGCACCAACGATCGATTATATGCCAATTTTCATGGAAGAGGATCTTGCCTCTGATAAAATTGAAAAAATGAACATCAATTATATAGGGGCAGAGATTGTGTTTGAAAAAGAAACATCTCCGGTGATCCAGGAATCTTATCTGGAAATGCAGAAGAAAAAGGGGCGGATTCTCTGGGGCAATGCGATTTTATATTCCAGCCGGGTTCCACTGGCAGCAGGGCATAGCGATGACGTTTCGCTGACCGATGATCCTGCGAAAGGATGGGGATGGCTTGCAGATAAAGGATTTGACATTATCCAGACAGACTGGACAAAGCATTGTGTGGATTACCTGAAAGAAAATAATTATCGGAAGTGATGCGTATGGATTTAAATTTTTTGGGATGTGGTTCGGCATTTAATCCGTTGTACGGGAATACAAGTGCCTATTTTACAAACAAGGATCAGCTATATGTGATCGATGGCGGGGAGAGTGTATTTTTGAAATTGTATCAGAAAGAACTCTTAAAGAAATACGCCGGTATCACAATTATGGTAACACATATGCATGCAGATCACGTGGGAAGTCTTCCGTCTATCATTTCCTATTGTTATTATGTACTTGGGAAAAAAGTGACGGTCATCTATCCGGAAAAGTCTTTGTGGATTCTGCTTGGATTGATGGGAATCGACCCGGATATCTATATTCCTGTGGAGAGCAGTCTGTTTACCGCAGAGGGACTGAAGGTTTGGGCTGTTTCTGTGAAACATGCGGATGATATTTCCTGCTTTGGTTATATCATTGAATTTGCAGGAGAGAAGATTTACTACAGTGGAGATTCGTATGAGATTCCCAAAGATGTATTAAACAGATTTTATAAAAGGGAAATATCAACGATCTATCAGGATACAACAGAATTTACATCGGATCACAGGTCACATTGCCCATTAGAGGAGCTGGAGGAATGTATACCGGCGGATTTAAGAAGGAATGTTTTTTGCATGCATTTTACTACAGATTTTACGGAAAAATTAAAGAAAAAAGGATTCGGTTATATTCAAAGTAATTGCAGGTGAGAATGGGGAGAAGAGCAATTTGAAAGATAATTTTAAATTGCTCTTTTTCTTTATCCTAAGATGCACAAAAAGATTCGTTGGAGATAAAATAGTGGGAAGGTGAAATCATGTGGAGAGCTTTTATTGACGCAATGGCAGAATGGAACAGCGTAGCGATTTGCGGACGCCTTGCGCTGGCAATCCTAACGGGAACTGTGATAGGAATTGACCGTGGGTTAAAACGGCGCGGAGCCGGGATCAAGACACATGCATTAGTGTGCCTTGGATCCGCTTTGGTAATGCTGACCAGTGAATATATGTCGATGAATTTTGACCAGAAAGCCGATCTTGCACGGCTCGGTGCACAGGTGATCAGTGGGGTAGGATTCCTGGGGGTAGGCACAATATTGGTAACGGAGAAACAAAGAGTCCGGGGGCTTACCACAGCAGCAGGACTTTGGGCATGTGCCTGTGTGGGTCTGGCGATTGGAATCGGATTTGTGGAAGGTGCAGTCTATACGCTGATGTTCATTGTTGTTGTATTGCGCCTTCTGAATAAAATCGACATTTTTTTACAGAAACATGCGAAAGTATTTGACCTTTATCTTGAACTGGAAAATGGAAAGAGCATTGGGCTGTTTTTACAGGAGATGCGAAGCCGGAATGTGAAAACAGAGACGGTTGAGACAACCAAAAATAAACTGCCGGGTAAATTTTCCTCTTTAGTGGTAACTCTGGAAGTCAATCACTATAATATGAGACCGGAACTGATCGATGAGATCAGAAATTTTGACTATGTGCACTATGTGGAAGAAATGTAAGCATCTGGAAGTATTGCAAATTCAGGATTAGAATGTATCAAAACTGGAAAGCAGAAGGGGGATAAAAATTTATGGATTCAAAAAAAATAAAAGTGTGGGCGCACCGTGGAGCAAGTGGATATGCACCGGAAAATACAATGGATGCATTTCGAAAAGCCATTGAGATGAAAGCAGATGGGATCGAACTGGATGTGCATCTGACGAAAGATGGTGAAGTGGTTGTGATACACGATGAAGTACTTGACAGAGTCAGTGATGGAACCGGACGTGTACAGGACTTTACCTGTAATGAATTAAAAAAGTTTAATTTTAATAAATTACATCCAGAATACAAAGAGGAAGAGATACCAACATTAGAGGAAGTTTATCAGCTGATAAAGCCGACAGATCTCACCATTAATGTGGAAATGAAGACTGGAAACACGTTTTATCCGGGAATGGAAGATAAGGTTTTAGAACTGACAAAAAAATATGACATGATGGATCGTATCATAGTTTCCTCATTCAATCATTATACGATCCGCAGTATGAAGGAAAAATGCCCGGAATTAAAAACAGGTGCACTGTATGCGGATGGAATTATAAATGCGGTCGATTATGTGGCGGATGTTGTGCGGGCAGATGCTCTGCATCCGGGGTGGACGAAAATTTTTTATCCAAATTATCTGGAGGACTGCAGGCGGAGAAATATATTAGTGCATGTATGGACGATCAATAATGAGGAAGACATGCGGCGCTGCTGTGAGATGGGACTCGATGCAATTATTACGAACTATCCGGATGTGGCGAGAAAAGTGGTGGATGAGTACCAGCTTAATTAAAATTGTGTATGCGGAAATATATCAAAATAATTTGATATATTTCCGCATTTCTATTATAATCAGCCGTAAAAGAAGTAATATATTGCCATCAGGAGAGGAAATAAATATGAAAACCTGTAAAGATGCCGCGAAAGAGAAAAGACCGCTTCCGGTAGGAGTTTCTGATTATGTCAGAGCACAGGCAGAATATTATTATGTGGATAAAACGCTGCTGATCAAAGAATTTTTAGACAGAAAACCGCTGGTTTCCCTGTTTACCAGACCGAGAAGATTTGGAAAGACATTAAATATGGATATGTTACTGGTGTTCTTTGAAATATCGGACGAGGATACCAGTATTTATTTTAAAGAGAAGGCTATCTGGAAGTGTGGACAGGAGTATACCAGACATCAGGGAAATAACAGCAGTGTATAAAAATGAGATTCTGGCGCATTTATTACAGATTGGGGCAATTTGGGAAAGAAATGGTGCACAATAAGGGAGGAAAGATGTTGAACAGGCAGGTTTATGTATCAGATAATGAATTTATCATTTGCCCGATTGCGGATGAAGATCGTGATAATTATGTAGAATTGCATCGTTAGATAAATGGTGAACATACATTGTTTTTAAATGAGCATTGCAAAGATATGATGTGGGAACAGGTTTTAGAGGGAGAAGATAAAGTATTTTCTGTATTTGAAATAAATGGCGGTTATTGTGGAAGTCTGGAATTGCAGAATCCGGACTCTGATACACCTGAAATAGGAATAGATCTTTTCGAGAATAAGAGAAATAAGGGAATAGCGCCGAAAGTGGTAAAATTATTGGCAAAAAGATGCTATAAGGACAGGAAAGTAGATTATTTTCTGATTAGAAGAACAGAATTCATTAGTCAGGCGATTTATCTGGATTTCCCAACATAAAAATGTTAAGATAAAATAAATTCGTGTTTCGGGACAGTGATGAATAAGGAGGTATGAGATGGAACCAATGTATTTATCAATCCAGCAGAAAGAGACCGGCAGACAGATCAAGAGGCTTCTATCAGAACACGGTTACACGGTGAAAGATGTCCAGACCGTGATGGGATTTGAAAATCCGCAGGCAGTCTACAAATGGATCTCAGGAAAATCGCTGCCGAGTTTGGACAATTTTATAATTTTAAGTAGATTATTGCATACCAGTATTGAAGATATCCTCGTCATTGACGGGGATATCGTTCGTTTATGGTATATTTTATTTCGGAAATTAAACTAGCGGTAGAATGACAAACTTTTCTGTATGTCTTATATTGATATCATCATGAAGGATAGTTGGGAGAGGAAAAAGGTAAATGAAAAAAATAACATCGGCATATGCAAATAAATGGCTTAAAAGCCTGGAAGAAGACAAGGAATACTGGATAAATAAGGAAGAAGCGTCAAGTACCTATGTGGCTGCGATCAATGAGGAGCCTGTGATCCCCGAATATGATTATGCTGAGGTTGCAGCAACGATTGCAGAAATTGATGAAAAGATCGCAGTGATCAAACATGCACTGAATGTCACAAATGCAACCGCAAAAGTGCAGGTAAAGGATACCGAGATGAGCGTGGACACGATCTTAATAAAGATGGCGCAGTTGAATAAAAGAAAGGCTGTCCTTGACCGGATGCGCAAACAGCTTCCAAAGACGAGGGAGACAACATCGTATATGTCCAGAAATGCAGTTCCCGAGTATCGGTATGTCAACTATGATCTTGATCTGGTCAAGCAGGAATATGAGCGGGTATCTCAGAATGTCATGGAATTGCAGATGGCATTGGATCAATATAACCAGACGGTGCAGTTTGAGGTAGATCTTTAAAAAATTTTCCGTGCAGGGTGCGGTCACAGGTAAATAGTGCAAAATAGTTCAGGTTCAGTGATAAAGTTTTTTCTGTTATTCGTTATTTGTTATTCGTTAAAGTTCATAGTGATTTAAATCCGGATACGATAAATTTTAAATGCGCCCAGCAGAAAACCTGCAGGAAACTGCGATGCGGAGGTTCGGTTTCAAGCATCAGATGATGAAAGGAAGATAAACTTACATGGTAAAGAAAATCATGCGTGATCCCCTGTTTCTGGGACAGAAATCAGAGGATGCAACAGAAAAAGATAAGTAGGTCGTAACGGATCTTTTGGAGGGCATGTACAAGATATAAAGAAGACAGAAATGGAGGGATACATTTTGAAAAATTATTATAAATTACAGAGCCCATCATTTTTTAAATTTCAATATGTATTTCTTGATAGTGAAGATTATCTGGCAGATCAGTTATTTATAAAATACAAGGTAACTGTGGATTTTGGAGATGAATATGTAAAAGAAAATTCGCCGTATCATGTGATATTTTGCAAAATAAGAAAAAGGGATGAAAAAAAGTTTCTCGATGCACTTTCTGAGATGTATGACAAGATGCTTCTTATGGGATATAAAGATTATCAGGAAGTTTGTGATAATTTTATAAGAGTTGTAGAGAAAAATGAAAAAGAGAAGTAGCCTGATTTCCCTCTTGACATCCACTCAGCCCCGCAATACAATACTTGCATATGCAACTATTGGAGGTGCAAGTAATGCTGAAACGAGTTTTTTCTTATATGAGAGAATATAAGAAATATGCATGGTCAGGTTTGTTATGCATTGGCGTGGAGGTGGTCTTAGAGATCACAGTGCCGCTTCTTATGGCGGACCTGATTGACTATGGAGTCACAAATGCGGACGGGACTTATATCATAAAAAAAGGTCTGCAGATGGCACTCTGTGCAGTGCTGGCATTGATCCTTGGTGTCGGAAGTGCAAAATTTTCCGCGCTTGCAGGACAGGGACTCGGTGCAAATATAAGAAAGGCGGAGTACGAGAAACTCCAGTCTTATTCATTTTCCAATATAGACCATTTCAGTGTGTCGTCGCTTGTCACGCGCCTGACGAGCGATGTGACGAACATCCAGAATGCGGTGTCCACCGGTATGCGTCCGTTTGGGCGGAGTCCGGTCATGCTTATTTTTGCGACATCGTTTGCATTCCGGATCAATTCGACGCTGGCGCTGGTCTTTCTTGTGGCACTGCCGACGTTAGCAGTGCTTTTAATTCTTATTATTATCAATGTCGGGCCGCTTTACGGGCGCATGCAGAGTGCGATCGATCAGGTGAACCGGTGTATTCAGGAAAATCTTACAGCAATCCGTGTTGTGAAATCCTATGTCAGAGGCGATTACGAAGTGGAAAAGTTCGGTGTCGTCAATGAAAATTTAAAATCAGAATCTGAAAAAGCATTTGGAACAGCAGTGCTAAATATGCCCGCCATGCAGTTTGTGATGTACGGGACGATCCTTGGAATCCTTTTGATCGGGGGAAGGCTGATCAATGAGGGGCAGATGATGATCGGACAACTCACCAGTTTTTTGAGTTATGTGCTGTTAATTCTTAATTCCCTGATGATGATGTCAAATGTGTTCCTGCTCATGACAAGGTCGCTGGCATCCGCAGAGCGGATCATGGAAGTCATTGATGAAAAAATCGATATCACAGATGAAAATGCAAAAGACATTGCCGTGGCAAAAGGTGAGATCGAATTTGACCATGTGTGGTTCAAATACAAGGACACTGCAAAGGAATATGTGCTCTCCGATGTTTCTTTCCATATCAAACCGGGGCAGACGGTCGGCATCATCGGTCAGACCGGTTCGTCAAAGACTACACTGGTGCAGCTTATCCCAAGGCTTTACGATGTGACAAAGGGCGAGGTAAAGATCGACGGAATCAATGTAAAAGAGTATCCGGTCAGACATCTTCGGGACGCAGTTGCGATGGTACTGCAGAAAAATACGCTGTTTTCCGGTTCACTGATCGGTAACCTCCACTGGGGAAATGAAAATGCCACATTGGATGAGATTAAAGAAGCATGTCAGATTGCCTGTGTGGATGAGTTTGTGGACCGGCTTGCGGATGGTTATGATACCGAGATGGGGCAGGAGGGAGTCAATGTGTCCGGCGGGCAGAAACAGAGGATCTGCATTGCCAGAGCCATTTTGAAAAAGCCGAAAGTACTGATCTTAGATGACTCCACAAGCGCGGTGGACACCGCGACGGAGGCGAAGATACGAAGCGGGCTTGCAGAAAAACTGCCGGATATGACAAAGATCATCATTGCGCAGAGGATATCGTCTGTCCGCCATGCTGACCAGATCATTATCATGGACAGGGGGCATGTGGAGGCAATCGGCACACATGAGAGTCTGCTCCGTGACAATCAGATCTATCAGGAAATCTATGCATCACAGAAGGAAGGAGCTGATCTTTAATGGCAAAGTATGTGGGATATAAAAGACCAAAAGATACGAAAAAGACCATGAAGCACTTCCTGACTTATCTCGGTCATTACAAGTGGGCATTTTTCCTTGTGGCAATTCTTGTATTTATCAGTGCGGGGGCAGGAATCTGCGGCACATATCTGATCAAACCGCTCGTCAACAATTTCATTGTGCCGGGAAATATGAAGGGACTTCTTTTGGCAGTCATCGGCATGGGTGTGATGTACCTGTGCGGTGCGCTCGCAACGCTCGGCTATAACCGGCTGATGGTGCACACCTCGCAGAAAGTCGTGAGCGAAATCCGCATGGATCTGTTCCGGCACACACAGAAACTCCCACTGAAATATTTTGACGACAACACGCGCGGCGAGATCATGAGCCATTTTACCAACGATGTCGACACGGTGCAGGAGGCGATGAACAACAGTTTTGCTATGATCATCCAGAGTTTTCTGACATTGTTTGGAACGATCACAATGATGATGGTGCTCAGCGTAAAACTGACCATGCTCGTGGTGGTATTTTTAGTCATTACCTTTTTGTTCATGCAGTACAATGGAAAATGCAGCAAAAAATATTATCACAGACAGCAGCAGGAACTCGGAAACATCAACGGTTTTGTGCAGGAGATGATGGCAGGACAGAAGGTGGAGAAAGTTTTCAACCATGAAAAGGAAAACTTTAAAGAGTTCTGTGAAATGAATGAGCGGTTTCGCAAGGAGTCTACAAATGCACTGGCACATTCAGGTATGCTCGTGCCGGTGATCGTGGCGCTTTCCTATTTTAACTATGCGCTCTCAGCATGTGTCGGCGGCATGTTTGTGATCCGCGGGCTCATGGATTTGGGAAGCCTGTCGGCTTATCTTGTATATGTGAGACAGAGTGCGATGCCGTTAAATCAGTTTACACAGCAGGTCAATTTCCTGTTGTCGGCGCTCTCAGGTGCAGAGCGTATTTTTGGCCTGTTAGATGAAAAGCCGGAGGAAGATGAAGGATATGTAACACTGGTAAATGCAGTGGAAAATCCTGACGGAACTCTTTCAGAGCACAAAGAACGTACCGGTGTCTGGGCATGGAAACATCCCCACAGTGATGGAACGGTTACTTATACCAGGCTGAC
>OKTJ01000741.1_pt1 | contig 19464 bp, 16 predicted proteins | sample 1606201 | NCBI WGS metagenome assembly OKTJ01 (sample SAMEA3879536, study PRJEB24766) | human gut metagenome | biome: human-associated habitat; feature: feces | place: USA | collected 1985/1987 | reverse complement strand
CTGCCAGCAGTCCGATTCTCTGTAATATCTTTTTCATCTGTTTCCTCAGAGGGATATTGTCAAGTGTGTAAGTAAGATTTTATGAAATTGCTTCTATTTTCATAAGAGAGCCTTCCATTACTTTTATACCATCTTTTAATTTACCAGAATACATTTGTTGTAATCCCTCATACACTGCTTTTGCTTCTTCTAACTCCTCAAAAACGCTTTTATAATAGTCAATATCCATTACCACAAGACGTCCATATCCATTTTTGGTAACAAACACCTTTCCATTATCTTTACACAATTCCTCTATATGCACTGTATTTTTTAAATCTCTCATTGGTACAATTTCCATAAAAGCATCCCCCTTGTGGCTATATTATACCCTTTTTATGGATACGCATCAACAATTTAAACTTCTTCACCAATGTTACAACTTTGAGATACAAAAAGCACTAATCACCACCGACAATGGACATAGATTAGTGCTTCAGCATTAATTTTATTTCAGAGTAACCACTGCTTTTCCAGTAGTCGTTCTCTATATGTATTATACAGATAAACCAAATGTATTTCCACAACAAAAGCTAGAAATCCCATACAACATTTTATTCATGCTAAAATCATCTATTTTTACTTTATATAAAGATAATATTAGTACTTTCATATGGTTCAACTGTCAAATAAATTTCAAATCAATTAAAATCCCATACAACATTTTATTTATGTTAAAAACATCTATTTACACTTTATTTAAAGTGAATATTGAGTTTTCCATATCATCCAACTGTCAAAAAAAAGAATAATTCAAACGAACTATCCTTTCTTTGGTTGAATCCAATACATACTTTCTGCGACACGAACCTTCAAACCATCCATTATCATTTTTTTCTGCTGAAAGTTAGCCAAAACATTCAAGCGATTCCAGAAAGTTCTTTCGCAAGTGGATTTTCCATCAATAAAACATTCCATTTTGCGTCTCCCTCGACGTCTATCATAGAATATTCTGAATCCGCTTACAAGTCTTGACTTTTTTAATTTTTATGATTCGTTATTTTACTGAAATAACTGTGTATCCCGCATTTGTCACGGCATCACTCAACATCTGATCTGTGACATTCTCCGTGCAGTTTAATGTAGCTGTTTTTTCATCCAAACTAACCACTACATCACTTACACCTTCTACTTTGCTCAAGGCATCCTTCACATGTGCCACACAATGCATGCACATCATACCATCTACTGTTACTACTTTTTTCATTTTCTTTTCCTCCTTATATTCAACGGGAATATAACCCGCATCTTCAACCGCTTGTCTTAAAGCCACCTTATTCACTTGTTGCACATAGTCAATATCGGCCTTACCTAAATTATAATCCACACGAACTTCTTTTACATTTAAAACCTTCTTTAAAGCATCCTCTACTAACCATGCACAATGTCCACAAGACATACCATCAATATGCATTGTGTACGTTTTGACTTCTTCACTTTGAACTTTAGGTTTAAAATAACGAAGTCGCAATGCGTTTGTGACAACACAAACACTACTCAAAGACATACATGCAGAACCAATCATTGGTGATAATCGAAGTCCAAATGCCGGATACAATAGACCTGCCGCAACTGGAATTCCTAGAATGTTATAGAAGAAAGCCCAGAATAAATTCATCTTGATATTCTTGATGACATCATTTGATAAATCGATTGCCGTTACTACATCCAATAAAGAGCTTTTCATCAAAATCACATCCGCACTATCCAAGGCAATATCGGTTCCACCACCAATCGCTACTCCAATATCTGCTCGCATTAATGCAGGCGCATCATTGATACCATCACCCACCATCATAACCTTCTTACCTTGTTCTTGAAGCTTACGAATTACACTCTCCTTATCTTGTGGCAAAACATCACTAATCACTTCATCCACACTTAAAGATTTACCAATCGCATTCGCTGTTTTTTGATTGTCTCCAGTCAACATAACCACATGCATATTCTTCTTTTTAAATTGTTCTAATGCAACCTGACTCGTACTACGAATGGTATCCGCCACACGAATTAAACCAATCACATTTTGATCTTCCACAAAAATCAATGGAGTTTGACCTAAACTTGCATATGCATCTAAGTCTGATAAAACATTTTGATTTATTCTAATATTTTTCTCTTCTAATAACCTTTTATTTCCTGCCAAATACGCATGTCCATTTAGCTTAGCCTGAATACCACGACCCGAAATGTTTGTGAAATTTTCTGGTTGTTGAAGATTTACATTTTTATCTTTCGCATACTCCACAATGGCCTGTCCCAAAGGATGTAAAGAACCACTCTCTAAGCTTGCCGCCATTGAAATAAAGTCATTCATACTAATATTTGTATATATCTTAATACCTTGAACACTTGGCTTTCCTGAAGTAATCGTACCCGTCTTATCCAATACAATCGTATCAATCGAATGTAGCTGTTCTAATATGGCAGCCGACTTTATTAAAATCCCATTTTCCGCAGCCTTACCCGTACCTACCATAATCGCAACTGGCGTAGCTAAACCTAAGGCACAAGGACAAGAAATTACGAGTACACTAATCGCATTGGATAACGCAAATTGAATCGTTTGACCACTGATCAACCATGCGATTAAAGTAATCAATGCGATGACAATCACAACTGGAACAAACACTCCACTCACTTTATCTGCCAAACGAGCAATAGGGGCCTTTGAATTACCTGCATCATCAACTAGCCGAATGATCTTAGCCAAAGTTGTATCTTCACCTACTTTTTCAGCCTCAAACTGAAAAGTACCATTTTCATTCATAGTAGCTGAAATGACTGAATCCCCTACATTCTTTTCTACCGGAAGACTCTCACCCGTAATCGCCGACTGATCCACATAGCCTGTACCCGAAATGACTTTACCATCTACTGGAATTCTTTGTCCCGGACGAATCACAACTATATCATGAATTCGAATACTTTCACTCGATACAACAATTTCTTTACCATCCCTTAAAATTGTTGCGTTTTTTGGGGCTAAGTCCACCAACTTATCTAAGGCATCACTCGTTTTCGCCTTGGATCTAGACTCCAAATACTTTCCAACACTAACCAAAGTCACAATTGTTGCGGCCGACTCAAAGTATAAAGAATGCATAGCCATATGGGCCATTTCCATATTCTGCGCACCAAAATAATAGGCCATCTGATAAATACCGACCAAGCCATACACAAAACTTGCACCTGAACCCATCGCAACTAAAGAATCCATATTGGCCGACTTTTTAATTAAAGCCTTAAAACCTGTAATAAAGAAATGTCTTTGAATAAACAATATAAATAGACATAGAATCAGCTGTGTTAAGGCTGAAACCATCATCCATTCCATACCCTCTAAAATAGGAACGCCCACCATAGGACCCATCGCAATTAAAAGTAAAGGAACCAATAAAACTAAACTCAAAATCAATCTTTGTTTAGCACTTCTTTGATCCGATTCCACTCGATTTTGCCGATCCTGCCATTCTTTACGAACCGCTGTCTTTTGACCATGCACACTAGCTCCATAGCCAATCTGTTTTACAGCTTCACAAATCGTTTGTTCATTCACCCTATCTTGATCAAATTCAACCTTCATTGAATTCGATAATAAAGAGACGTCACAATGACTCACACCATCTAACTTACTCACAACACGAGTTACATTAGCCTGACAAGCCGCACATGTCATGCCTGTCACATCAAATTTTTCTTCCATTAAAACCACCTACTTTAACTTCTTTACTAAATCCATAACCTCACTCATGATTTCTGTATTTCCATTTTGCACATCCTCAACAACACACGTATTTAAATGCTCCTGCAAAACAATGTATCCAAATGCCTGCAAAGCACTCTCTACAGCCGCTACCTGCACTAAGATGTCGCCACAATAACGATTTTCCTTCAACATATTCTCAATTCCATTCAATTGTCCTACCATACGATGAAGACGATTCGTCAATTGTTTGATTTCTTTCTCATCTCTAGGCTTATGCTTTTTATGACAGCACTCACTCATTAATCTCACCTCGATATAATGATATACCCCCTATAGGTATATTTCAAGTGATATGGTTTATGGCATAATAAAAGAAAGGAAAAAACTATATGAAATATAATTATTACGTGTACCTGCCAAGAATTGGAACCATTCTTGTCATGTTTTTAACGTGCAGTGCACTCTTCTCAAAAGAAATCTTTTTTAATATCATATACCTTGTTTTTGTCGTGCTCTTTAGCCAAATTCTATTTATATATGAAAAAAGACTATTAAAAAACAATGAACCACAATACGAAAAAATCAGTTTTCGCGATTCATTGTTGATGTATCCCATTCTATTAAAAATTGAACTATTCCTATTTGCGATTGTCAGCCTATTTAGTATATTGATCCTTCTATGCATCAATAAAACCATTATGGCACTAATCACATTTGGAGTTATCACAATTATTATTTCACTCTATTTCAATATGCGAAGGCACTAGTAAACGTCATTAAAGAGTAAGACAGTTCTGATTTTATCGTCTTACTCTCCTTTTTATTTTTTGAATAATTATAAACATTTTTTATCTATACTTCTCTAAGTTGCTTTAAATATATCATTGCTCATTTTACTTGGTTTATCTCCAACTGGACTCATGCCGTGCCCGCACACATTAAAAGCGAACCCTACCATTATTATGATAGTGATTCGCTCGTTTGATCTGCTTTTTCTGTTTGCCGCAACATGCGATATCCAACCCCCACATGCGTCTGAATATATTTAGGATTTGAAGTATCTGGCTCAATCTTTTTACGCAATGTAGCCATAAACACACGAAGACTTGGCGTTTCTGTACCTTGAACACTTCCCCACACTTCTTGCATGATATAATTATGTGTTAAAACCTTATCGGTATTTTTAGCTAAAACACACAACAATTTATATTCAATCGGTGTTAAATGGATTTCATGCCCATTCTCATATACACAACCCTGCGCATAGTTGATTGTCAAATCTCCATTTTCATATACACTCTCATTTACACTTATGGTCTGACTATTATTTAATCTTCGAATTGTTACACGAAGTCTAGCTAACAATTCATCCACTGAAAATGGTTTTGTCAAATAATCATCGGCCCCTAAATCTAAAGCTTTCACTTTATCTTGATCTTCACTTCTTGCCGAAACCACAATAATTGGAATATTTGACCAAGAACGAACCTTCTTTATAACTTCCAAACCATCCATATCTGGCAGTCCTAAATCTAGAAGCATAATGTCAGGATTATAAGAAAGCACATTCATGATTCCTTGCTTAGCTGTTTTTGCCAGGCGAAACTGATAATTTTCCATCTCTAGAGTTGTCGTAATCAAATTCCCAACCGCAATATCATCTTCAATTACTAAAATTTGAACTTTATTCATACAACTTTACCTCCACTGCATCCAATACAAACTTAAAACAAGCTCCATGAGGCGTTACATTCTCAACCCAAATCGTACCACCATGTGATTGAATAATAGATTTACACAAAGATAGACCTAGACCCATGCCACGTCTTGTATCTCCACCTCGATTGTTTTCCGTATAGAACATCTCAAACAATTGATCTGGATGTAAAACACCATTTCCATCATCTTGAACTTCAATTAAAATTTTATCCTCAACCCGCCTAGCATTCAAAGAAATATTTGAATTTTCAGGCGTATATTTGATCGCATTATTTATTAAATTCACTAAAACCTGAATAATCAAGCGTGCATCCATATTAGCCATCAATAAATCATCCTCTAAATGCATAGAAATATTATGTTTACGTTTATTACGACCCAAATGATGAATGGCCTCTCTAAAAATATCCTCAATCATTTCTGGTTGTAAATTCAACTGCATCGTACCATTTTCAATTCTCGTTATAAACAATAAGTTTTCCACCAAATCATACAACCACATCGCATCATTATAAATATCTTGATACAATTCCTTCTTCTTTTCTTGTGAAAACGCATTCTCGTTTTCCAACAATAAACCGGCATTGCCTGAAATACTAGTCAGTGGCGTTCTTAAATCATGCGAAATCATACGTAATAAATCGGCTCGCAACACCTCTTGTTTGGCTTGCTGCTCAATTTTTAGATTTTCTAAACGAATCATTTCCTTCTCTAAAGCCATACCACACTCGTCCAATATCGCAAGCCACAAATTTTTTTCAAAAGAATCTATCTTATCTTTTAATACAATTCCAACCACACCTAACACTTCGTGCGTTCCATTAATAGGTAAATATAAACACATCGAATCCGAATGATAACTCGTTGTCTTTCCAGCCTCATGCCTATTTTTATAAACCCAAGCCACAATATCCGTTTCTACAGGACACTGTCCTAATAGAATAGGCTCATCATTATGTGGATACAACACTAAATCCGTATCCAATAATTTATGCAGTTGTTTTAACATCGAAGCATAGATCGCATTCATATCATTCGCCTTTTGAAGCATCTGGCTCATCTCCAATAAGACTTGCGTACGATACACTTGTTTGGCATTTTCGAAAGATTGTTTCTTTAATCTTGTCATTAATGAACTAGATGACATAGCCACCACAAACATAACAATATATGTCGTAATATAGCTTGGATCACTCAATAAAGAAAAGTAGGGATATGTAAAGAAAAAGTTAAAACATAATACAGAAATCAAAGATGCCAACAAACTATAGATATATCCACTTGTCCAAATGGATACAAATACAATGCCCAAGATATAGATCATAATAGGCGTTGTAATCAAAAATTGAAAGTGCATAAATCCCTTGCCAATAAGCGTACAAAGAAAAAGAATCCCCATCATTTTTAATGTATCTTTCAATGAAAAACTCAAAAGATTAAAATTAAAATGAAACATGCGACGATAATCCTGCGGATAATCCACAGAATATACATCAATATCTTTCAACTTAAACAATGCTTGTTTCGCCAAATTTTTTTCTAAAACAACACAATCCACCTGAGAAACACCCACATATTCCACAAGCTGAGGCAATACATCCTGTCCATAAAGAATCGTTACTTTTGCCCCTTTACTCTCCGCATACTTAATATTTTCACGTAAACAACTCTTTGATGCCGCACTTGCCCCCTCATATTTTGGAGTTTGCACAAAAATAGCACTCAATACTGCATGATTGCTTTTCGCAATTTGAGCTCCCTTATCAATAACTCTAGAATTATATTTAGAAGCCGATAAACATATTAATACATTCGCCATAAAGCTAGTATAACACAAGCCCACAAAGAATCATTCATCTTAACATTGTCTTAACATAGTGTTAGAATACTTTATGGAATCTTAATACAGACTAGTGTAGAATGTTTTAAGATATTAGAATAGGTGGTTTTATGTTTAAAAAACGTATGAAACGCATTACCCCAGGACAAATGATCATCCTCAGTTTTGCGACTATGATATTTATCGGTGCCTGCCTGCTTATGCTTCCATTTTCCACAAACGATGGTAAGGGCGCACCATTTTTAGATGCATTATTCACTTCAACCAGTGCCTCCTGCGTAACCGGACTGATTATGCATGACACAGCACAGTATTGGTCCTCCTTTGGACAACTCATTATCTTGATTCTGATTCAAATTGGAGGTATGGGCGTCATTACAATGGCCATTCTACTCTTTGTTCTTGGAGGCAAGAAAATTGGTTTTAAACAAAGATATTTTATGCAACAATCTATTTCTGCCCCAAAACTAGGGGGTATAATCCGAAACACAAAATGGATTCTAAGAGCTACAATATGTGTCGAAGCACTAGGTGCCATCTTATTAGGCATACGCTTCTTACCGCGTTTTGGACTTGTCAAAGGCCTATGGTATTCCATATTCCATTCCATCTCAGCCTTTTGTAACGCAGGCTTTGATCTAATGGGTACAAACCAAGCCTATTCATCTTTAACAGGATATGCCGGCGATATTTTAGTATCCAACGTCATTGCAGCACTTATCGTACTTGGTGGTTTAGGCTTCTTTGTCTGGAAAGATGTTGTTCAATACAAACGTCATTTGCACAAATATTCCTTACAATCCAAAGTTGTGCTATTTACGACAGCCACTTTATTAATTATTAGTACACTCTACTTCTACATCAATGACTTTAGCCATTGGAATATGCGTCTAGCCGATCAAATCAACGTTTCCATTTTCCAAGCCGTATCCCCAAGAACAGCTGGATTTAATACGATTGATTTAAACAAAATGAATCAAAGCAGCATTTTCTTTATGACACTACTTATGTTGATTGGAGGAAGCCCACAAGGTACGGCCGGAGGATTTAAAACAACAACATTAGCCGTATTGATTCTTAGTATTCGTGCTGTATTCAATCATAAACAAAACCCACAATGTTTTGGAAGAAGAATTTCCATGGACACATTAAACAATGCTACAGCCTTATTTATGTTATTTATGGTATTATTCTTTACAGGAGCTTTTCTTATTTCAACCTTCGATCAACTACCCATTCTTGACGCCCTATTTGAAGCGGCCTCTGCCATTGGAACCGTTGGACTTACATTAGGAATCACACCCACACTATCAAGTGCATCACATTGTATTTTAATTTTCTTGATGTTCTTTGGAAGAGTTGGAGGCTTAACTTTACTTTTAGCCATTTCAAAACATCAAGTTGTCGCAAACGCAAATTTACCACAAGAAAATATCACAATTGGATAACAGGAGGAACATATGAAATCAGTATTAATTATTGGTATGGGACGTTTTGGACGTCACATGGCACAAAAACTATATGATTTAGGACATGACGTTTTAGCCATTGATAAAAATGAAGAAAAAATCAACAAAGTATTATCTTATGTCACGAATGCACAAATTGGAGATTCTACCGACGAAAGCTTTATTGACTCACTAGGCGTATCGAACTTTGATCTTTGCGTTGTAGCCATTGGAGATGACTTTCAAAGTTCACTCGAAACAACAGCCCTATTAAAAGATTATGGATCAAAACTTGTTGTCGCAAGAGCCGTACGCGATGTACACGCTAAATTCTTATTGCGCAATGGAGCCGATGAAGTTGTATATCCTGAAAAACAAATTGGTAACTGGGCCGCCGTACGTTTTTCAAGCGAAAACATCTTTGACTACGTACAACTTACTCCAGAATATTCCATTTATGAAATTGCCGTACCAACCGCTTGGATTGGAAAAACCATGTTAGAACTCGATATTCGTAGAAAATACCATATCAACATTCTAGCTACCAAAATCAATGGAATTCTAGACCCACTTCCAAGTGCTGAACATACTTTCCAGGAATCCGAAAACATTCTTATTCTTGCGCAAAATTCAGACGTACAAAAATTCCTTCGTTTTTAATGAAATCTTAACATGACGCCTCATTCTTTTACACCGTTTAAACATTTAAAATTCTACAATAAAGGTGTAAGAAAGAGGCGATTATTTATGTTAGGAATTTTATCAATAGGATCCGTAATCTACATTTCTTTCTTAGTCCCACGACTCTTAAATCACATCTTAAGTATCACTCACCATTAATGTATGCCACGAGCATACCAATTATCCCCATTTTTAAGTTATAAATATACTTAAGAAAGGGGATTTTATTATTATGAAAACATGGAAACTAGTCAGTGGAATCATTTCCATTGTATTAAGTGTATTTGTCGTATTCCAAAGTATGATAGCAGGCCTTGCAAACGCACTAGAAGAAAGTGGACAAGTAAGTGGAAGTGCAGGACTTGTTGTTAGTATATGCATGCTTTGTGGAGGAATTGTATCGATTGTATCTAGAAAGAACAATTCAAAAGGAACCAACATTGCACTTCTAATTCTATTTGGTTTAGCTACATTAACAGGCTTTATACTTGCAGGAAACTATTCAGACCTATATCTTTGGTCAGCATGGTGCTTGATCAATGTAGTACTTGCCTTCATCTCATTAAGAAAAGGTATCAGAAATTAAAACTGATACCTTTTAAAATTCATAACTAACAATGATTTTTTTGACATAGCTAGTCTTCTACAATTTCAAATAAATCTGGCGGATACAAATAATCATCATCGGAGTCGTCAACTATACGATACCAATTTTTCTCGACTGATAAAACTTTATAAGTTGCTCCTTCTGTTAAATCTATGTCATCTAGATGCGCAATATATCTAACCTTCATCTAACCACCCTTGATTTCAAATCAACCTTTCCATCATTTTGCCATAGAAACAATTAATTACAATAAATCCTTTGTTTTGCGAACCAAGTATAATGGAAGATTCGTAAAATCACCATCTTTACGATATCCACGCTTAGAAAAACGATATGCATGTTCTGGTGTATGATTTGCGACATATGTCTTAAAGGAATTGGCAGACCTATCCTCCCCACCTTTTACTTCAATTGGAATAATTTCCATTTTATTTTGAACCACAAAATCAATTTCACCATTTTTATCCGAATAATATCGAGGCTCTACTTCAAATTGTCCTTTTAATTGTTGTAACACATAGTTTTCTGTCAATGGCCCTTTAAATTGGTAATCCTTTTTCAATAATATGGCGCTATTATCCACACCCGCCATTTGTTTAAGAAGCCCAGTATCAAACATAAACAATTTAAATTGATCCAATTTATCAAAAGCAGACAATGGATGTTCCATCTTAGACACATTATATACACGATTCAACATACCAGCGGATACTAGCCATTCAATGGCTTCTTCAAAATCTCTAGCTCTAGCTCCTTCACGGACAGCACCATACATAAACTTCTCATTCGGTTTCGCAAGTTGAGCAACAATACTTCTAAACACCATCAAAATACGTCCACTATTCACTTTTCCATTATGTTTAGAAAAATCATTTTCATAAACCTCAATCAATTCTCTTTGAATTTTAGATATCATGGTAGGATCCTTATACTTGATCCATGAAGACACACATTCAGGCATACCCCCTATAATAAGGTAATAATTATACGCATCTAATAGGCGTTGGTGGAAAATCTCTTCAATAATTTGTTCTTTTTGAATACTTTCATAATATGCATATAATCCTGAATCTATCGCATTCAAAAACTCATCAAAAGTTAATGGATAAATATCTAAAAGATTGACCATGCCTACAGGATATGACTTTGGCTTTGCCAATAATGTACCTAGAAGACTTCCTGCCGCTATCACATGATATTCATTCGCCTTTTCTTTAAAATACTTCAGTGTATTTAATGCTTCTGGACATTCCTGAATTTCATCAAAAATAATCAATGTTTTTTCAGGCTCAATTTTTTCATCGCTAATCATAGAAAGAAGTTCAATAATACGATATGGATTTTTATTGGTTTCAAAAATAGATTTTAATTCATCTTCTTCATCAAAGTTAAAATAAACATAATTATCATAATAATTCTGACCAAATTCCTTCATCAACCAAGTCTTACCAACCTGTCTAGCACCTCTTAATACCATAGGTTTTCTCTCAGGACTATTTTTCCATTGAACAAGCTCTAAAATCGCATTTCGCTTCATGAAACCACCTCTTAATTATAAAATAACACATTTTTCCAGGCTTTTCTATGTCTATTTTACACATTTTTCCAGACTTTTTAGTATTATTTTTACACATTTTCCCGAGGTTTTTTATACCTATTTTACACATTTTTCCTGAAGCATATAAAAAAGACAGCAATTAAGCTGCCTATCTTACCATATCACGAGTAATGTCTTTTAAGCTTTTAGCCCCACACATCTCCATTGTATCTTGAAGTTCACTACCAAGTTTATCCACTAAGACTTGAATACCTTCTTCTTTTGCTCCATAAATCGCATTCACAAATGGACGAGCTACAATGACGGCATCTGCACCTAATGCCAAAGCCTTAAAGATATCGACACCATTACGAAGTCCACCATCCACAAAGATTTTCATACTGCCATCTACAGCTTTTACAATCTCTTCGAGTACTTCAGCCGTTGCAGGCGTCTGATCTTGAACTCGACCACCATGATTCGAAACCACAATTGCACTAGCGCCCGCTTCTTTTGCCTTTAAAGCCCCCTTCACACTCATAACACCCTTCACAATAAATGGTACAGGTGTATTTGAAATGATTGCCTTTAATTGTTCTGTATTCATTCTTCCTGCAGGAGGCTGACACCCCTTTAAGAAAGGAAGTCCAGCAGCATCTACATCCATAGCTACCGCAAAGGCATTGCTGTTTAAAGCTAAATTTAGCTTTTCCAAATAAGTCTCTAAGCTCCAAGGTTTAACGGTTGGAATACCATACCCATTATTCTCTTTGATAATTCGTGTCGCATTTTCCATTATACTAGGATCTTTTCCATCTCCTGTAAACGCACAAATACCAGCATCCATACAACCTCGGACTAAAATATCATTGTATCCATTATCATCATATGCATCTGAATAGTGCATGGCTACAGCTCCTACAGGACCTGCAAAAATCGGATATTTAAAAGTATGACCAAATAGTTCTAATTCTGTACTTACTGGCTCATTATCAGTAATTGTATCCATATTCACACGAATGTTTTTCCAAGCATCATAGTTACGCATCGCAACATCCCCAATTCCTTTAGCACCAGGCCCCGGAATCGTATTTCGACATGCCCTTCCATCACATACAGGACAAGACTTACATAATTTTGTCCCCATCACACCACGACTTTTTTCCATCAATTCCATATAATTCATAATCATTCCTCCATTACATTCGCTATAACTAAACCTAATATTCCAGCTACCAGTTTCACAACCACAAACCAAGTCACACTTGCAGGATTGACTGAGGCAATAAATCCGAGTTGTCCACCAAACACAAATGCCCCACTCAATGAAAAGGCAGCATTTAAAATCTTACCCTTCCTATTCATTTTACTAAATAATGGTAACATCGCAATACTTGTTCCAAAAGATAAGATAATTCCCATCACTGAATATTTATCAATATTTAGTATTTGACCTACTCTTTCAATCTGATTCGAAAACTTCCTTAATATAATTTCACAAAACACCAAAGAACCACAGACAATAATACTCATTTGAAATACAATGTGCAAAGCTTCATTGATCAATGTCGCATTTGTGAAGTCCATATTGAAAAAGAAAGTCAAACAAACTAGAAAAAAGAAGATGTATCCTACGAATTGTACAAGCTTAGAAAATAATGTCAATACGACAATTAATGTTTTAAATGAAATAAAAAATAAACCAATCAAAATAGCACAAATAAGAATTACGGGTAAAAACACAATCAAAAAATGATCAATATGCAATAAAAAGCCACAACCAATAAGAATAGGCATTAAACCTAAAATACCATACACAACTCCTTTTAAATAGTGATTCAAATCATCTGTATCCAGTTCATTTAAAAAGATTGGCAATTGAAAACTAATCAAGCACCCCAAAGTAGATGTTAACAATACACCACAAAAGATAAGCACACTTTCAGAATGTGTCATCGACTCTATAATGGAATATCCACCAAGATCTGGCGCCAACAAACTTGAAATAATCATTTCTTTATTTTCAAATAAAGTGGCATAACCATTTAAAAACGCAATCGCAATACAATAAAAGCCTCCTACACTCATCATAAAATCGCCCATCGTTATGATGCCTCGATCAAAAGAAGTGGCTAATCCAAGTCGATTCTTAAACATCTTGTCAAATAAGCCTAAAGCAGCAAAGCATAATAAAATAAAAATAATCGGATTCATGCATTCATTCTATTATAATAATGAAAAAAAGTCGAAGAAATTTTCTTCGACTAATGTGCGTTACTTGCCGCAACTTTTACTCTAGACCACAAATCCGCAATGATCTTACGTGTAGTTTCATCATATTGGAATACTTCATCTTTATCGTAACCAGCACGAGGTGTATATGCGTTGATACCATCATAATCTCCGCCTTTACCACCAAGTTCTTCCATAACTTCTTTATTTGGTGAAGTATATCCAACATAACTCGAATTATCCATAGCTGCATCATAGCTCGTAATATAACGAATAAACTCATTCGCAAGCTTAGGATTCTTCGCATTCTTAGGAATAACCATCGCATCTGACCATAAGTTTGTTCCACTCTTTGGCATATAGAATCCAATATTTTCATTTTCTGACATGACATATGCCGCATCTCCAGAATAAATAAGTCCTAAAGCCTTTCTAGCCTGTGCCATATTATCAATAATTTCATCTGTTACAATTTCTGGATCCATTGTCTGAACACATTGAATCAACCAGTTATATGCATCATTCAATTCATCTTGACTTGTCGTATTCATTGAATATCCAAGTGCCTTTAATGCCATCATGAATGAATCTCTTTCAGAATCATATAGATAGATATCTCCCTTAAATTTCTGATCTAAGAAAATATCCCATCCATCTTTTTCCAAATCTTCTTCAGATACTTTTGTCTTATCGTATACGATACCAACAGTACCCCAGAAATAAGGAATTGAATATTCATTCTTTGGATCATACGGAAGACCTTTGATTGCATCCACCAATTCACCTAAACATTCTTTGCGAGTTTCTGGCTCTAATTTTTGAAGCATTTTTTCCTGCATCATTCTTTGAATCATATAATCACTTGGAACCAATACATCATACGCATCGCCATTGGCAACCTTAATATACATCTGCTCGTTTGAATCAAAGTTATCCATGATAACCTTAGCTCCCGTTAACTCTTCAAAACCTGAAATGATATTTTCACCTGTATATTCACCCCAGTTATATACATGTAAAGTTTGTCCTGCATAAGGCTGACTACCAGCTGATTTATTCAAGCCAAATAAAGAGGCCACTAAACCAACTACCACAACACCCGCAACAACCCATTTCCAAGGTTTATTTTGTTTAGAAGGACTTGTCTTTTTTCGAATCATTGGCAAGACATTCACGATTATTAGTGTGATTGTAATCAGTAATACAACCACTGTACTAATCGCATTTACACTTGGATTAATACGCTTAGACATTGTATACACCATAATACTCAAGTTCTTTACACCTTGGCCCGTTACGAAATAGGAAATAACAAAATCATCAAATGACATTGTGAACGCAATCAAAGCACCCGAAACAATACCCGGCATAATTTGTGGTACAATAACTTTCACCAAAGCTTGCCAAGGCGTAGCCCCTAGATCCATTGCAGCATCGGCCAAGTTTGGATCTAATGATTTGATCTTAGGCATAATACTCAAAATAACATATGGAATACAGAAAGCAATATGTGCTAATAATAATGTCACAAATCCCTTTTCAATTTGGAAAGTAATAAATAGAAGCATCAATCCAATGGCAGTAACAATTTCAGGGTTCATGATTGGAAAATCATTGACCTGACTGACAAAAGCACGCAATACTTTCTTTGACTTTGATAAACCAATCGCCGTAATCGTACCGATGATCGTAGAAATAATTGTCGCCAATAAGGCAATAATAATTGTGACATACAAAGATTCCATCATACCATGGTTTTTAAGCATAGCCTCATACCAACGTAACGAGAACCCTGTAAAGTGTGTTAACGATTTTGAACTATTAAAGGAAAAAATAATCATGAATAATATTGGTGCATAAAAGAACACCAATAATAAAGCCATGCCTACTTTACCTAATACTCTCTTATCTTTCGACATGCCTATTTTTCCTCCTTATTACGCTCTTCCAATTTCCTTACAAGCATCATTAGAAGCATCATGATCATAGCCATGATCATTGAGATAGCTGAACCAAAGTTCCATTCTCCTACCGTAATGAACTGATTTTCAATGACGTTACCAATCAAGAAGAATTGTCCTCCACCCAATAATTTAGGAATGAAGAATGAACTTACGGCAGGTAAAAACACTAATGTGATACCTGAAACTACGCCCGGTAATGAAAGTGGGAAAATAACCTTCCAGAACGTCTGGAATTTATTAGCGCCCAAATCCTGAGCCGCCTCTAATAAAGATTTATCCATCTTCGTTAAAGCCGTGTTGATCTGCAGAATCATAAATGGCAAGAAGTTATACACCATACCAATCAATACAGCAGCTTCTGTATATAAAAGTTCTGTATGAATTCCAAACAAGCCTAAAAAGCTACTAATAATTCCATCGCTTGATAAAATACCAATCCATGCATATGTTCTTACAAGCATGTTGATCCATGTAGGAAGAGTAATCGCAAGAACTAAGATTTGTTGAACTTTAGGACTATTCTTAGAAATAAAGTATGCGATTGGATACCCAATCAACAAACAAATAATGGTTGTCTTAATGGCAATCCATAAAGAACGCCATAAAATCAACAAGAAATCTTTGTCTGTAAAGAAACGAACATAGTTATCTAATGTAAGCTTAAAGTGCACAATACTGTTGCCTTGCTGAATGATTGAATAAAACGCAATCAGCAACATCGGAAGCAACAACATGATGCAAGCCCACACAATATAAGGGATTGCTAATTGTTGAAATTTTTTCATTTTCTAGAATCCCATTTTCTCCATAACATGGATATCTTCCGCAAAGAAAGTAAGTCCGACCTCTTTTCCTTCCTCTACATAATCCGTTGTATGAATCTTGAATTCACGACCCGTCGTCCAGAAAGTTACCTTATAGATTCCTTCCTTAATTGTTTCCGGATCAAAATCATAATCTACATCTAGATCTACTGTTTCATTTTCGTCATCCAACTTCCAGCCCTGTGCATTTGCCCAAGTCTTCAAGTCTGTATCAATAGCCATGGATTCCTTGATTTCATCCACTGTTTTAAAGAAGTTAAACGCAGAAACGGCTTCATTGGCCTTCTTGTTTTCAACAACCCTTTGATCCACAACCCAAATCTTACGCGTGATTGAAGTTTTATTGTTTGTTGAGAAAGTAACAGTATATTCTCCTACTTCCTGTTTTAAATCTGTATCAATATCATGAATTGAAATAAACTCATCTGTTTCAGGATTCCAAGCCTGTGCATCGGCACGCGCAATGATTTCTTTATCATCAATATCCTTCATATCTTCTAAGTCTAGATAGAAGTCGTTGGCAGAAATCTTTTCTTTTCCATCTTCACTTGTGATCGCATAATTCTTGTTTACGTGCATATTTACTGTAACATGCGTACCAGGAACTGTTTCCACCATGATTTCATAGTGAACACCCTTAAATAATACGCTCTCAACTTCACCAGTCATCTTGCCATCTTTCACATCCACAATATCAATATCTTCTGGGCGAATTACGACATCCACTGGTTCATTTTCTTTATATCCAACATCGACACAATCAAATGTAATATCATCAAAACGCACTTTCTTATCGCAAACCATGCGTGCTGGAATAATATTACTTTCCCCAATAAACTTCGCAACATATTGATTGACTGGTTCATTATAAATGTCTTCTGGACTACCAACCTGCTGAATCTCGCCATCCTTCATAATAACAATCTTATCTGACATTGTTAGTGCTTCTTCCTGATCATGTGTAACGAAGATAAATGTGATTCCTACTTCTTGTTGAATCTTCTTTAATTCATACTGCATTTCTTTACGAAGCTTCAAATCCAACGCACTCAAAGGTTCATCCAACAATAGTACGCTTGGCTCATTAACTAAGGCACGCGCAATCGCAACACGCTGCTGCTGACCACCAGATAGTAAAGTAACATCTTTATTTTCAAATCCTTCAAGACCAATCAACTTCAACATTTTCATGACCTTTTGATCAATAACGTCCTTACTCATCTTTTTAATTTTCAATCCAAACGCAATATTGTCATACACATTCATATGAGGGAATAGTGCATATTTTTGGAAAACCGTATTCAACTCACGCTTATAGGCTGGCACTTCACAAATATCTTCTCCATTTAAGATGACCTGTCCTTCGCTAGGTTCTAAAAAACCACCTAAAATACGTAATAAAGTTGTTTTTCCACAACCACTAGGCCCTAATAGTGTGACAAACTCATTTTCATATATATCTAAATCAATACCCTTTAACACAACTTGACCATCAAATTCTTTTACGATGTGGCGAAATTGAATTAATTTATTCTTTTCCTGTTCCATGTATGTTCTCTCCTTGTCAATTAAAATACAGGCGGTGTAGATACCCATAATACTTTGGCATCTGCACTCGATACGTTTTCTAAATAATGCCCTTCCTTACCTGTAATATAGAAGGTTTCTTTTGATTTAACTTTTAACCTTTTATTACCAACAACCAAAACAACACTGCCCTTCAAAACATAGCCAAATTCCTCTCCCTCATGAGCCTTGACATCCTGTGACTTTGCACCCGGTTTTAAAGTCAATAAAAGAGGTTCCATCTGATTCTTCTGAGCATTAGGAATAATATATTCCGTAACCAAATCATCTTGTTCATTCACAAAAAAATCCTGCGTATGGAAAACAATCTGCTCTTCCTTGCTTGATTGAAAAAAATCCGCCAAATTAGTACCTAAAGCTTCCAATATATTCTCCAATGCAGAAATATTTGGACTTGTTAAGTCGCGCTCTAACTGCGATAAAAAGCCTTTCGTTAATTCACTACGATTCGCAAGTTCTTCCAAAGTCAACCCATTCTGGGTTCGAAGCTCTTTTAGTTTTTTGCCTATTTTCATTCTATCACCCCTAATTTGTTTTTTATACTAAACTTTTTGTTTCATTAAAAGAACAAGTTTATTATATAGGAAACCCCCAATTATGCAAGAAAAAAAGAGCATTTTTCATGCTCTAAAGTTAAATTAATTTTACTGTTTCATATTTCTCAAACGATACAATACACAATTTGTCATAACCGCCAAATGTAAAGCCTCACTCATACCTTGTGTCTGTAAAGTCAACGGATAATTATCACGAATCATAAAGTCCATACTGATGTTTGTTCTTTGCGATATTTTTAAAATCTTATCCACATTGATCTGTCCCTCATCCCAATACTTAGCAGTATTTCTCGTTACTTCCATATATTTGCCAAATTGAGTTTGTGAAAGTGAAAAAACAACTTCCCGTACAAAACGCATACGATCACCCATATCATTTTTTAAATTGTATTCAAAATCCTTAAATTTCGAACTTCTTTTAATATCTGTAAACAGTTCGGGATGAATCAATTTCATAATATCTTGAACCTGAGTCCATGTTAAGCCTTCTAAATTAACGGGCTGATTATACATTTGATCAAAGAAAATCGAATCAATGGACTGATGATTATAATCTGCAAGAATAAGCACAATACGCGTTTGCGTACGATTCTCGGAATGAATTTGCCTTCTAAAATTACGCAAAGACATATGGGCTGCTTTGGCAACTTCTTCCTCTGAAATATTATGTGAGTACCCATCTGATGACCCATTCAATAAGTAGACATAATTAATGTCAAT
>OKTJ01000691.1_pt1 | contig 21050 bp, 24 predicted proteins | sample 1606201 | NCBI WGS metagenome assembly OKTJ01 (sample SAMEA3879536, study PRJEB24766) | human gut metagenome | biome: human-associated habitat; feature: feces | place: USA | collected 1985/1987 | reverse complement strand
GATAATTTTGCGAATGGTCGAGAAATGCGTAACTTGTTTGATAAGAGTAAAAAGGCCCATTCGAATCGTTTGGCTAGTTTAAATAAAATATCCGATAAGGATTTAATTACATTTAAAAAAGATGATGTATTAAAAGCAATCGAAGAAATGAAATCTGTATAAAAAAAACTAACCCCACAAGCATTGGCATCTCGATTAACATCTTACTGGCACAGCCAGTCCAGCTTTATCCATCACAAGTAAGTTTCTGTATTTGTGATACTATATATTTTTAAAAAAATCTATAAATAGAAAAGAGATGATACTATGTTAGGAGCTATTATTGGTGATATTGTAGGTTCAGTTTATGAATTTTCGAATATCAAGACGAAAGATTTTGAATTGTTTAAACCAGATTGTCGATTTACGGATGATACAGTTATGACGTGTGCTGTGGCAGATGCGATTATGAATGGTGGAAGTGAAAAAGACTTTATTTTATCTATGAAAAAGTATGGTCGTATGTACCCTCATGCTGGATATGGTGGTCGTTTTCGTGTATGGTTAAGAAGTATGGATACTGAGCCATATAAAAGTTTTGGCAATGGTTCGGCCATGCGTGTATCTCCTTGTGCTTGGGTAATGGATTGTGGTTTTTGTGCAAGAACAGGTATGTGGCCTAATCGTGACTTAGCAAGATTATCGGCTAGTGTAACACATAATCATCCAGAAGGTATTAAGGGTGCATTGGCGGTATGTGATGCGATCTTTATGGCAAGATTTTATTTTGGTGGATGGAATATTGAATATTCAAATCCAATTGATTCGGATCCGGATGAGTGTAAAAGAAGAATCAAAGCGCATATTGAAAATGAGTATGGTTATGATTTATCAATGTCTTTAGATGAAATTCGTAAGAATTATGAGTTTGATGAAACTTGTCAAGGCAGTGTTCCACAGGCCATTGTTGCATTTTTAGAAAGTACGGATTTTGAGGATGCGATTCGAAATGCGATTTCGATTGGTGGAGATAGTGATACGATCGCAGCTATTACGGGAAGTATTGCAGAAGCTGCTTATGGTATTTCGGAAGATATGAAAGAACTGGCTTTGTCTTATTTAGATGAGCCATTAAAAGATGTATTAAGAAGATGGAAGAAATATATGAGGGGTGATAAATCATGAATGAAGTGGTTGATTTATTGAATGAAATTTTAGATGAATTGAGAACAATGAATGAGAAATTGGATGATATTCGTGGGAATGAATATCGCGATGGTTCTTTAGAAGATATATTTGATAAATTAGATGAAATTAATGATAACATTGGTTGAAATTAATGATATAGGTAATAATTATCTTTTTTCAAATCAGTTAGAGTTAATAATATAATGTGGCATTGTCTGATTTTTGATGATGCCTTTTATTTTGTGGGGTTGGGTTATGCAAGATTTTAAGTTACTAACTAGACAATTGTTAGAAACATATCTAGGATCGGATACGTTGAGTGATGTTGCGATTCAAGATTTTTTAGATTCCAATGTGAGTATTATTGGCACGGGAAAACAAGAATTCTTTAAAAATATTGAGAACTTTTTAAATTCTTTTAAATTTGATGTGGAGAAAAGAAAGAATATTCATTTTGAATTTAAAGATTTAGAAATAGAAGAAAATATTGTGGATGATCAATGTGTTTTTGTGTATGGATCTGTTCAAATTTATGGTCTTTATGATAAAGAAGTTCCAATTATGCAATTGGATTCTCGCTTTACTATTGTTTATGGTGTTAGGGATGGAAAATGGAAGGTGCTTCATATTCATCATTCGATTCCAATTAAAGAACAATTGGAAGATGAAGAGTTTCCAATTACTTTAGGTAAACAGGGGCAACAGGCTCGACATGAAGTTGAGGCATTATCGGCTGGGTATTCCTATGTTTGTTTGATTCATCTAGAGACAGGTGATGTGGAATTGATTAAAGGAAATACTATTCCTGGCTTAAAGGGACGCTATACTCAGATGGATCATAATATATTATTAGAGCAGGTAAATCGTTTGATTACCGAACCATTTAGGCAGAGTAGTGTTGACTTTTATGATAGTACGACCATCGCAAAACGTTTTGAAGGAAAGGATTCCTTATTCCATACTTGTGAAAGTACAGATGGAACTTGCATTCTTTCGATGATTGACCTCAAAAATATGATGAGAATAGTCGTGTTGTGATCGTATTACCTGCCAATCGTGATTTTACGGAAGAAAAGAACGTGAATTATAACAGGAAGAGGCTTTACGCCAAGAAAAGATCAAGGCTGAAAAGGCCAATAACGCCAAGTCCATATTCTTATTTAATATGTCACATGATATTCGTACATCGATGAATGCGATTTTGGGATATTCACAATTAATGAAGAAAGAATTAACAAATCCTAAACTTGTTCATTATCAAGAAATGATTGAACAATCGAGTCAATTATTACTCTCAATTATTAATAATGTATTGGATATGGCTCGTGTTGAAAGTGGTAAGATGGATTTGGATGAAAATTATGAAGTAGTGGGCAACATTACTTAACTTGTTTGTAGTGCATTTGCAGCGAAAGCTTCTAGAAAGAATATTGAATTGACAAAATTGTGAATATCGAACACAAACATATTATTACCGATTCTACAAAGATGTAGGAAATTCTATCCAACTTAATTAGTAATGCGATTAAATATACTCCAGAAGGTGGTAAAGTTTTGATTGATGTACAAGAACTTCCTTATAATCAAGAAGGCTATACTTTAATTCAAACAAAAGTATCGGATACAGGTATTGGAATGAGTGAAGAATTCTTGCCGTCCTTATTTGAATTATTTACACGTGAAAGAAATACGACTCTATCTAAAATTCCAGGTACTGGAATTGGTATGGCTATTGTCAAAAACCTTGTGGACTTCATGAATGGCAGCATCGAAGTAGAGAGTGAACTTAGTAAGGGCAGTGCTTTTACGATTACCATTCCACATAAGATTGCGTATAAAGATTATACGAATAGAAATATTGAATCTTCCAATGAGTTTGATATTGATTTTAAGGGTAAAAGAATTTTATTGGCTGAAGAAAATGAATTAAATGCTGAAATCACAACTACAATTCTTAGTGAAATGGGTTTTGTAGTTAAAGCTGTAGAAAATGGAATTCTTTGTGTGAATGAAATGCTACATCAACCAGCCAACACATACGATTTAATTTTAATGGATATTCAAATGCCAAATATGGATGGTTATAAGGCAACTGATTGCATTCGACATCTTTCACAACCTGAAAAGGCCAATATTCCAATTATAGCTATGTCTGCCAATGCGTTTGAGGAAGATAAGAAAAAAGCATTTGATGTAAAGATGAGTAATTATATAACGAAACCAATTGATTTTCAAAAGATGGAAGAAGTTTTAAAACATGTATTGAGTAAGAAGGATCCTCTTAGTTGAGGGTTCTTTTATCTTATGTTGTGTAAATGATTGATTTTGTGTTAGTTTAGATGTTAAAACCGTATCTAATTCAGCGAAAATAAGGCGATTTAGATAAGATAGCATCATTCGCAACAAAATGCTTGGAGTTAATAATGTTTTCACATTGGCTCTTTATAATAGGAATTGGCTACTGGATGTAGTAACGGTGAACCCTCTGAATTAAAAGGATGATATCTTGAGTTCTCGATGATTCCGATTATGTAGGAGGACGTGTTTTATGTATATTTATCTGTACATTGATGTTGCCATGAGTATCTTGGCTTTAGTTGAATTACTAAAAATTACATTATTGATTATAGAAAAATGTAAAAGACACTAGGTCACCAAACGCAAAGGATTAAACTAGTGCCTTTACATTATCATTCAGAGGTACCACTGTATCTAGTGGTTTTTCTATTTGACTTTATGCAAGAATATATTTTTTTAAATTCGTGACTTTTTTTCATAAATGATTGATAGAATAGTTTTGGATAAGGAGTTGGTTTTTTTGATACATAATGCCTATGCATATATCACGAGAAAGAAAGTAGGGATGAGTATCTTGTTTTTGATACTTATTGTTATTCTTCTAAGTCTTTATGTATGCTTGAGTATTCTTTCATCCAATTTACGAATGGAAAAATCTTTAAATGAGGTGAGTCTGAGTTCGATTGTAGTACAAAAAAAAGGATGGTTCTGAATTTGAAAACCAGTATTTTAATAATTCTGTATTTGAATATGATTTTGTTTCTAAGCTAGAAGATGCTAAGGCAGTTTCTATTAAGCAGGGTGTAACACTGGATTCTTTACCTGAAGAATATAAGAATGTAGTTTCAGTAGTTGGAACAAATAACACTTCAAAAAATGTTATATTTCCTAGTGGCGTGTTTACCTTAATTTCAGGAAAAAATATTAATTCTAAGGATAAAAACTCTATTCTTATTCATTCGAATTTAGCGAAAAGAATCATTTAAAAGTAGGGGATAAAATATGTTTGAATTCTCATACTTATACAATAAAAAAATTTTTGAAGGTAAGAAGCATGAAACATATACAGGTTTATCTTCGGATTTAAGTGAGAATACCGTATTTGTGGATTATCATTCTTTAGACACGAAAAGGTCCATAAAATGAAAGCTTTCTCAAAGAAAGAAAGTTTAATCCTTATATCCATCAAGTGAATATGTTGTGTCTAAAGATACGAATGCCTATAAATCGTCTTTAGAATCTATACAAAGTGTGAAGCACATGATTCAGATTCTATCTCATTCTATTATTGTATGTGTACTTGTTGTCTTATCTTTGGTATTGGTTCTATGGCTAAGAGTTAGCATACATGAAATTGGTGTCTTGTTATCGATAGGAAAAAGTAAGATGGAAATTATTGTTCAATTTATATTCGAACTTGTATTTATATCCTTTCCATCAGGAATCATTCTATGTGCTTTTAGTGTAATTAAACATAATACGTTATGCTTCACATTAAGTTATGGCTTGTTGATGAGTATTATTATCGTTTCTGTACTAATGGCGAGTCTTATGATCGTGATCAAAAAGCCAAGCTAAAAATCTAAGTCTACAATTTCTTCCTTACTCCTTTAGAAATTGATTCGAGTGATGAAATTAGGCAGTTGAAGGTGTAAATTAATGATTTGTATGAAACACTTCTTGATTCGATTTCCAATCCTCAATTTAAAAATAAAGAGATTCTAATTTTAGAGAAAATAAAATACGATTTCTTTAAAGGGGTCAGCCACGAACTAAAAACGCCTTTGGCTAGTCTTAAAATCATCTTAGAAAATATGAAATACAATGTGGGAAAATATAAAAATAGGGATGTTTATATTGATGACTGTATTGATTTAGTTGATCATTTAACTAAGAATATCCAACAAATCTTATCTATATATTCCATAGAAAATCTAAAAGACGATGAAGAAGTGGTTCAAATCAAAGATATCTTGTCTAGTGTACTTGAAAAATATGATGTATTGATTCACAAAAAGGAATTAAGAATTCAAAATGATTTAAAAGAGGAAACGATGTATATTGGCAAGACAGCTCTAAATATCATTTTAACTAATCTTATTAGTAATCGGTCAATTATATGTACGAAAAGGATACTGTTCATATTGGAATCGAACAAGGCTATTTCTTTATTCAAAACAAACAAGATCCAACCCAACCTAAAGGAAATGGTCTAGGTTTATATGTTGTTCATAATCTATTAGATAACTATAAAATGAAATATGAAACGATTGAAGGAGAAAAATTTATCTTCAAGATTCAATTCAATTAACAGCTCTTTTAAAGTTTTTGCATTTCATCGCGTGCTAATACAAAATGCAAGTTAGAGGTGAAAACATTCTAATTATGTGTGAGATATTAAAACAATTACGGTTTCAATCTCTCAAGAAAAATAAAGTGGTAAAACTCAACTTTTGTTTTAGTCTAACATTTCTAAATAGTTCACATTGATATATTGACTATATAATGGCTCATCATGGATCATGGCATTTTGAAAGAATTGATCGACATCTTCATAGTTTTTATCATCCATCGAAATATAGAATAAATCATCCTCATATTTGGCTTCGATTATATAATCGTCTCCATTGATTTCTAAGGCGAGTTTACAAGGCTTTTGTAAAACATAATATAAGTCAAATAGATCCATATAGTCAGAATCAAATTGAATCAAAGAATATAAGTCGAGTACGATATGTTTAATGATTGTTAGATCACCAAAGAAGTCCGAATAGATCAATCTTTGCGACTGGAATTCCTTCGCAATCAATAATAATTGAATGGCTTGATCTTCATTGCCTTCTTCAACATAAATCTTTGCTAGCCTAGAATAGACTTCGGGAACAGGATCAAACGTATTCGTTGCTCCTTGAAGTAAAGGATATAAACTCTTAATGATTTGTACATACTTTGGATAATTTTTTTGTACATAATAGCCATTCTTATACATATCCGCCAATTTATAGGCTGCCACAATATTTCCTTGATCACTCGCAAGTTTATAGTAGTGAAAGGCCTTCTCATAATCGGGTTGTCCCACGCGTCCATAATAGTAAATGTAGCCTAAACATTCATAGGCATCTACATAGTTTAATTTAGCAGCCATTAAATAATAGTCTTCCGCAAGATCAAACTGTTTTTGTCCATAATACCAGCCACCCAATTCCACCATATATTCTGGGTTGTTTGTTTCTTGAATTAAAAATTCTAGGGCATTTATAAATTGGATATCATCTTCGTATTGGGGATGCACCAAATCATAATAATCATCTAGTATTTGTTGCGCTTTTTCAATTGTTAATGCCATAATACACCTCAAAATAATTATATGAAACTTGTGAATTTGGGCAATACAAAATGTATGTTTTGTGTTTTTTTTATTTAAAGTTTATAATTATTTAAATAATACGAAAAAGGAGGAGTTTCATTGGTACGTATATTAGAAAACGCAAATCGATATAGTAAAGAAAAGGTTTTTGATTGTTATAAAAGAACATGTCAAAACGATTATTGGGACTATGATTCCATGACAAGAAAAGAAATGTTAGAACGCATGATTGAAACCTATACCCCTGAGTATTTAGCTTCTATTTGTACAACATGGGAATTAAAGGCATTAAGAAGATTATTACGTAACCAAGACTTAGAAGACGATCGTTATCGTTTTGAAAAACATGCATTAAGCTCTAAGTTTTTATATTTTGATAAAGAATTACCCGAAGAATTCAAAAAGAATGTCAAATTAGCTGTTAAAGATATTGATTTAGATCATAAGGCAGAAAAAGATGAACCAAGCATAGTCATTCTTGGAATTATACGTGCCTTTGGCATCATTGAACCATCTTTGATTCAAGCTGTATGTAGTGCTTGTGCATACGATTATAAAGCCATAATTGAGGGAGAACTCTTCAATTTCTGGGCTTATTTAAAAGAAGATTATGAATTAATTGATCATAGTTTAGCCAATGAATATGTATATTGGGATTATAAAGATCTATTGTATAACATTCGCAATTGTCGTGTTGAACGCGAAAGATTCGAACCAAAATTCTTAGATCGAGATAGCTACATTTCTATTTTTTATCATGGTTTTGATGCGACTAATCCAGACATTAAAAAATTCTTTACGGCTGTTAAAAAAGAAGTGCCGGACATCACAAAGTTTAAAGATGAATTGTTCAACAATTTGCTTCGTGGTACTGTGAATGAAGAAAAGATCGATTTAATTCCATTCTTTAATGGATTCTCCGATTCTTTGACAAAGTGCTATCGCAAAGCTGTTGTACAAATTTCATTACCAAATTATTATGGACTAAGTATGAAAGGCTACAACGAAGCACATGAGCATGTATCTTTTAATGACAAACTTCGTGCTCTAAATGAGAAACAAACGTATGCTTATTTAGATCAAAAAGATACACGCCTATTCTATAAGTTATACTTTAGCGTCTTAGATTATGTGAATACTTTGGAACAAATTATCCCTAATAAGAAAATTGATCCCAATAATTATATTGAACCTGATGAATTGGTCAATCTTATTGAGGCGTTCTGGAAAGAAAAAGATCGTTTTATTGATGATTATGTTCAAAAGAATCCTTTGTATCTAACATATCGTAATCTGAATATTATAAAAGATTTTAAATATGGCATGCGCAAAAACTTTTTATTGGCTGTCTATGAAAAGAACTATACGGTATTAAATGATGAAGGTATCAACTATATGGTCAAGGGTTTAAATGAAAACTTAGATAAATTTATTCCGGCCGAAAAAACACCTATGTTGATTCAAACCGCTATTATGCCATTTAATGGGATGATTATCTATGATGGTTTTATTTCAACGGCCGATATGCAGCTTAGCCAGAAACTTGTTTCAAAGGCATTTGAAGATTATAGTTACGGACAAAAGATTTATTCGTTGTTGCCAAAAAATATGAATTAAAAGCAGAATTATGAGCTCATTAATACAAGAAATCAATCATTATCCAAAAGAATCTGTGTACAGTCAATTTTTTCGGATTTGTTTTCTGGATGATGTTTTTTATGAAAAAAATTACTTGTAAACAAATGGTTGAGCTAATTATTCAACAATATACACCAGAAAATATTGTAGATGTTTGTACAGTAAAAGAACTTAAATTTTTAAAATGAATCGTTGAAAACAATTATAAAGAAGTGGATGTTCATAAATTAAATCCTTTCGTTTGCCATAGGCGGAAACCCACTACCTTTAGGTGGTGGGAGGAGCCTTGTGAACCTTTAGCCATTAACCCTGACTCTCAATATACTTTTGTATAGTTGCTGACGATACTTCTCCAATACTGCATGCAAAGTATCCGTCTGACCAAAATATCCTTTTCTTCCAATATTGTTTAGACAGAAACGAACCATACTTTTGCCATAGGTAATATGTTGTTTCTTGTTTTACAATCTTAACAATGTCACAAACCCTATCAGTCGTATCATAACTTATTAAGAAATGTATGTGGTCTTTGTCTGTCTCCATAGCAATTATCTCGTAGCCATGAATATTGGCTATATCAAAAATCTTTTGCTTAACATCGTCAGCAATAGAACCTTTTAGTAGTTGCTTACGATATTTAGTTACAAGAACTATATGTACTTTTAGGCTGTATTTTTGTCTGTTATGACGATTATATCAATTGTCCATGAGTTACCTCAGATAATGATTGAATTTCACTAACTAATATTATATAATATTTTTAGTGAAACATCAAAGAAAGGAGTACATCTATGCAACAGGTAACTATAACAGCAAAAGTTCAAATAGCCGTCACTGATACAAATAAAGCTATGCTTGATGAAACTATGTCTGTTTATCGGGATGCCTGTAATTATGTTTCAGACTATGTATTCCAAACTCATGATTTAAAGCAGTTTTCACTGAATAAAGTTTTGTATTCTACTCTAAGAGAAAAATTTGGTCTGAAATCGCAAATGGCTCAGTCCGTTTTGAAAACGGTCATTGCAAGATATAGAACTATTCTCGAAAATCAAAATAAATGGATACGACCAACCTTCAAGAAACCTCAGTATGATTTAGTTTGGAACAGAGATTATTCTTTAACGCAAAACTGTTTTTCTGTGAATACGCTGAATGGTCGTATTAAACTGCCATATTTCGCTGAAGGTATGTCTAAATATTTTGACCACACAATCTATAGGTTTGGTACAGCTAAGCTCACAAACAAACATGGTAAATATTATCTTCACATACCCGTAACTCATGATGTCGAAGAAAGTAATATTTCTGACATTTGTAATGTCGTAGGTATTGACAGAGGTATTAACTTTGTCGTTGCTACTTATGACAGTAAGCACAAGTCAGGTTTTGTCAGTGGCAAAACTATTAAACAAAAACGTGCTAACTATTCCAAACTCCGTAAAAAACTCCAAATGCGAAAAACTCCGTCTTCAAGGCGAAGACTGAAAGCTATTGGTTCACGAGAAAACCGTTGGATGCAAGATGTTAACCATTGTGTATCAAAGGCACTCGTTGAGAGCAATCCAAAACATACATTATTCGTACTTGAAGATTTGTCAGGCGTTAGAAATACCACAGAGCGAGTTAAAACGAAAGACCGCTATGTATCTGTATCATGGTCTTTCTATGACCTTGAACAGAAACTAATTTACAAGGCTAAGCAGAATCAGTCTTCTGTAATAAAAGTTGACCCCCGTTATACAAGTCAGTGTTGTCCTATTTGTGGACATACTGAAAAGGCAAACCGTAACAAGAAGATACATCTGTTTACTTGTAAAAACTGTGGCTATAAGTCCAATGATGACCGTATAGGAGCTATGAATCTGTATCGTATGGGAATAAACTATCTTGCTGATAGCCAAGTACCTAATACAGTTGTAACAGAGTAAACTCTGCTACAAAGGGTGCTGTCAACCACCCTATGATGTAACGCCACTTTAGATAGCAATATCTAATGGGGTTAAAGGTCGGAGACGTAAGTCGTTAGTACGACTGGGCAGTTACAAGCCCACCATCTTTAGGTAGTGGGTAGTTGACAGTATGCCATTTGAAAAGATGGCGCTTTATCGAAAATATTTATTATTTGAAAATGAAATTCCAGATGAACTGAAGGAAAGTGTTACAGAGGCTTTAAAACTTGAGGATTTCAATCAAAAAGAAAAACAAGATGAACCTTTACTTTGTTTAATTGGATTTATTCGCAATTGTGGGACTATTGATCCCATGGTTGTTCAAAGGCAAGCACAAAAGTATGGCTTGGATCTTAGAAATTTGCAAACCAATCCATTATTTAATTTCTAGACATACTATACATTTGATTATTTGATGCCAGATGATACTTATGGAGAAGTTATATTGTATTATGATTCAATTCCACATATGGATGTGATCGAAAATACGCGTCAAGATTATGAATGGATGACTCCTGTGTTTTAAAACCAGAAAGCTATCTGTCTATTTTCTATAATGGGTATGATGATACGGATAAGATGTTCATGTATTATTTGATTGTTTTAAAAAGAGTGAAAATGCATTTGATTTTCTAAAAATGGAACGCATTCTTGAATGTATTGAATCATGTCGTATGACTGAACATTTGATTACATTTTTCCAAAATTAGAACAATTCCATCCGAAAACAAAAGAATGATTCGAAAAAGCTATATAAAATGTCAATGCCATATTTAACAGGCATGACACTGCAGCGTTATCCGTCAAAATGAAAAGGTAGAAATCTTAAAACTTGATTTCTACCTTTTTCCTATAGTTTTAATTCTTGTCTACCACAATCTTACCAGATTGAATGACTTTATTAATTTTTCTTACGTTTGAAATGTTCTCTAATGGATTTTCATTTAGACAAACTAAATCAGCCTGTTTACCAACTTCAATCGAACCATAGTCCTTTTCAACTCCAACACATCTTGCGGAATTGATTGTCGCCATTTTTAAGATATCCATGTTTGAAATATCAAGTCGAGCCAAAAGCTCCATTTCATAAGCTGTGTTAGAATGGTAATTAAATGGCGTTCCTGCATCTGTACCTAAGGCAATCTGAATGCCTTTTTCATAAGCTTTCTTAACACTTTCAACATGGGCATCCTTGACTTTTAACGTCTTGTCTACGGCATACTTAGCTACCCCTTTTTCTACACCCTTATCAATAATGCATTGGGGAGCACAAAGGGTAGGAACCAAGAATGTGTTTTGTTCTTTCATACGTTCAAGACATTCATCATCTAAAAAACAACCATGTTCTATAGAATCAATACCTGCATATAATGCATTTTTAATGCCTTGTAAGCCTTGGGCATGTGTAGCTGTTTTTCTTCCTGCTTTATGGGCTTCTTCAATCATGACCTTCATTTCATCTACAGTAAACTGAGCATTACCAGGTTCAACCCCTTTGGTCATAACACCGCCTGTCGCCATTATTTTAATTAAGTCTACGCCACTTCTTAGCTGAGTACGAACGGCTTTTAAACATGCATCTTTTCCATCGGCTTCAATGCCTTCTTGCCAGCCATGACCGCCTGTCATACAAATGACTTTACCTGCACAATACATATGAGGTCCTTCAATCACATGATTTTCAATAGCTTCTTTAATTTGAAGGTCATAGTTTTCTTCCGTACCCACAACACGAATAAAAGTAACGCCTGATTCTAGATATTCTTTGCAGTGTTTTTGGGCATAGAAAGCTTTTTCCATCAAGGTAAATTCTTTATTTGCACCAAAACCAACCGGTTCCATAATGTGAACGTGGCAGTTAAAAAAGCCAGGGGCAACGACGTTGGCATGAATGACTTCTTCATTTGTTTCATGATATTCTTCAATGGAAACAATTTTTCCATCTTCAATTGAAATCAATTGATCTTTCTTTGGTGTATCACTTACACCATCAATCATCATTTTTGCGTGTACAACTAATTTACTCATAATTAAACTCCTTTTTAAGTGATTTTGAACCTTGAAAGAGAAATATGCAAGTGATTTCAGAAAATAAAAGTAAAAAAAGAGGGAATCCTTGGATTCCCTACAACATAGATTTAAATAAAATGTCGTTATAGTCTGGTAAAGGCCAGTCCTCTTTAGAAACATTGGTTTCAATCACATCCGTTAATTTACGAATCGTTTCCATTAATGGAAGTAATTCATCGGCCGCAAAACGAGCCGCTTGTTTTTCTGTTGTGGTTTCTTTGTTGATCAAAGCTTCTAATGTATCTAAGTGATTGGATACTAATTCTAAAGGCGTATTGATGTTTTTTAAGATTTTAACTTCTAATGGAGCATCAATTCCACTTGATTTCTTTGTTTGAATGATTTGAGCCAATTTAGCTTCATAACTAAAGATAGCTGGTAAGATTTGTTTTCTTAACATATAAGCCATTGTCTTAGCTTCAATTTGAACCACTTGGTAGTAGTTTGTGAGTAGGATACTTTCACGAGCATGCAATTCACTAGCTGAATATACATTGTGTTTTTCAAATAATTGTAGGTTCTTTGGATCTGTATAGTGAGGAAGTGCATCCGCTGTTGTCTTAAGTTCTAATAAGCCACGTTTTTGTGCTTCCTTTTTCCATTCATCGGAATATCCATTTCCAGAGAAAATGATACGCTTATGATTCTTTAATGTCTTTTGAATCAACGCAATCAAGGCTTTTGTCATATCTTCTTGTTTAACACATTCCAATTCATCCGCAAATTGTGTTAATTCTTCGGCTACGATTGTATTTAAAATAGTGTTTGGACAAGAAATGTTTAAGTTGGATCCAAGCATTCTGAATTCGAATTTATTACCAGTAAATGCGAATGGAGAAGTACGGTTACGGTCTGTAGAATCTTTTGCGATTGGAGGAAGGGTAGAAACGCCAAGTTCCAATTTACGATCGATTGTATCTACATATTCATTTCCAGCTTCAATGGCTTCAAGAATGGCAGTTAGTTCTTCACCTAAATAGATGGAGATAATAGCGGGTGGAGCTTCATCTGCACCTAAACGGTGGTCATTTCCAGCACTGGCAACAGAGATTCTTAATAAATCCTGGTATTCGTCTACACCTTTGATGATGGCAGCTAGAACGGTTAAGAAACGAATATTGTCTTTTGGAGAATCACCAGGTTCTAAAATGTTATCTCCTTCTTCTGTACAGAAAGACCAGTTGTTGTGTTTACCACTACCATTGACACCATCAAATGGTTTTTCATGTAGTAAACATACCAATCCATGGTGAGAAGCTACTTTTTGTAGAACTTCCATAGTCAATTGGTTTTGGTCATTCGCAATATTTGTTGATGTAAATACAGGTGCCAATTCAAACTGACATGGAGCTACTTCTTTGTGTTCGGTCTTGGCATAAACACCTAGTTTCCAAAGTTCTTCATCGACTTCTTCCATATAAGCTTTTACTCGTTCAGACAAACTACCAAAGTAGTGATCATCCAATTCTTGACCTTTTACGGGAGCCGCACCAAATAATGTTCTTCCTGTTACTAATAAGTCTAGACGTTCTTTAAACATGTCTTCATCAATCAAGAAATATTCTTGTTCTGGACCTACCGTTGTTTTGATTTTATGAATGTTGTAACCCATAATGTTCAATAAACGAACAGCAGCTTTGTTTAAGGCGTCGTTACTTCTCAATAATGGTGTTTTCTTATCCAAAGCACTACCATCGTAAGAGCAGAATAAGGTTGGAATATATAAAGTCTTTTCTTTGACAAAAGCTAGAGAAGTTGGATCCCATGCGGTATATCCTCTGGCTTCGAAAGTGGCACGCAATCCTCCACTTGGAAAACTTGAGGCATCGGGTTCACCTTTGATTAATTCTTTTCCTCTAAAATCTGAAATAACAGATGTTGGCCCTGTTGGATTGATAAACGCATCATGCTTTTCAGCTGTAATACCTGTCATTGGTTGGAACCAGTGCGTATAGTGAGTTGCACCCTTATCCATAGCCCAGTCTTTCATGGCGTTTGCGACTACATCTGCGATCTCTTTAGGAAGTTCCTTTCCTTTTTCCATTACATCCATCATTTGTTTGTAGACGGCATGAGGCAAGTATCTTTGCATAGCAGATGTACTGAATACGTCACATCCAAAATATTCATCGACAATTTTCATTTTTCTAGTATCCTCCTGTCGCGTATATAATATCATTATTTTCATAAATGTTTTGAGAAATTTTTCTTTTTTTCAAAAAAACTCTTTTTTTTTTACGTATATGAGTATGTAGAAAATCTCTACTAGAAAAGAGGTACTCATGCGTAGCGCAAATTTATTAAATGATTTCGCCTTCTAGTATGTGTTTGGTAAAGATTGTAAAGAGGCTAATGATGCCTTAAAATCATTACGTACGGTATTTTTAGAAAGATAAGTGATTTATGTTGTTGTTAAGAATTCAGAAATGGTAAAAGACTATAGTAAAATGAAGAATTCAAGGTTGAATTAGATAATCAAATAACGGTGGATTTAAAAATGCAGTTAAGACAAACCAAAGATAATTTGCCAATTCGCTTTAGTTATTATTTGGCTAGACTTCATGGTTCTCAAGAATTGGAAGGAAAATATTATGGAGAGTTAAAGGAAACAATCGTCTTAGTATTTTTTAATGTGAATTTAATTGATAATAATAGAATGTGTAACACATTCACATTGAAAAATGAGGATGGCTTATCTTTTGTGAAAGAAACAGAAGATCGTATGAAGATACGAACGGTTGAAATGGCAAAGTTGGATGTAAACAAGCCGCTTGAAGAAATGAATGAACAGGAAAAGATGATTTATTACTTTTTGAATTGTTACAAAGGAATCGAAGATAGTAAAATTAAGATGATGATAGAGAAGCGTGTAGAAACCATACCGGATGATGGTTGGAAAAAAATAATAAAAGATTTTCAAAAACTACATGAAAATGAAGAGCGAATGGAACGACAACTTGAAGAGGCTCATAAAGCAAAAGAAGAAGCAAGAATGGCAATGCTGGAAGTGAATAAATTAAAACAAGAAGCTGATAAGAAAGTAGAAAGAGCCAATAAACAAGTAGAAGATACAATTATACAAACTGAACTTGAAAAAAAAAGAGCGGATGCTGCAGAAAAACAGATTAAGAATATGATACTTCGCCTTTCTAGCACAATGGATATAAAGTCTGTAGCTTCCGTATTGAATGTATCAGTGGATGAAATTGAAAAGTATATATAAAAAAGAAAAGTCACTATTTGTGACTTTCTTTGTTTTCTAGACTCGCCTTAACTAAACCCACAAATAATGGGTGTGGACGGTTGGGTCTAGATTTAAATTCAGGATGATATTGTACACCAATGTAGAATGGGTGATTCTTATACTCAATAGCTTCAACCAATTGTTTATCCGGACTTGTTCCGACAATCATCATATCGTTACGTTCAAATTCAGAACGATATTCATTGTTGAATTCATAACGATGACGATGTCTTTCATCAATCATATCTTTTTTGTAGCAAGACCAAATATTTGTATCGGCTCTTAATGAACATGGATAAGATCCTAAACGCATGGTTCCACCTTTACGAATATCATTACTTTGATCTTCCATGAAATCAATGATTGTATGTTTACTTTGTGGATCAAATTCAAAAGAGTTGGCATCCTTTAAACCTAATGCACTGCGGGCAAAGGCAATGGCTGCAATCTGCATACCTAAACAGATACCTAAATAAGGAATTTGTTTTTGTCTTGCGTAAGTGGCTACACTGATCATACCTTCAATACCACGATTGCCAAAACCACCTGGCAAGATGATTCCATCTGTATCTTTAAAAACTTCATCTAAGTTGGCATTTTCCAAACCTTCCGAATCAATCCATTGAATATTGACTTTGGTATGATTTTCAAAACCACCATGATACAAGGCTTCACTGACAGATAAATAGGCATCGTGTAAGGCAACGTATTTGCCAACTAAGGCAATATTTACAGGTTTGGTGCTTGCTTTAATGTTAGCGACAACTTGTTGCCATTCGCTTAAATCTGGCTTACGTATTTCAAGGCCTGTCTTTTCACAGACAATATCTGCAAGATTTTGTTCTTCTAACATAAATGGTACTTCATATAGAGAAGGAAGAGTCTTGTTTTGGATGACACAACGTTTTTCAACATTACAAAATAATGAAATTTTGTCTAATACAGACTGAGGAATCGTTTCATCACAACGTGCTACAATGATATCTGGATTGATACCATAAGATTGTAATTCTTTTACGGAATGTTGAGTGGGTTTTGATTTATATTCCTGTGAACCAGAAATATAAGGGATGTAAGTAACATGGATGAATAGACAGTTTTTACGACCAACCTCTAAGGCAACCTGACGAATGGATTCTAGAAATGGTAAGCTTTCAATGTCACCAGTCGTACCACCAATCTCGGTAATTACGACATCGGCAGCCGCATGTTCTCCTGCACGAATTACGAAACTTTTGATTTCATTGGTAATATGGGGAATGACCTGGATGGTGGATCCCAGGTATTCACCTTTTCTTTCCTTATTGATGACGGACTGGTATACTTTGCCGGTGGTGACGTTGGAGGCTTTGGACAGGTTCTCATCGATGAATCGTTCATAGTGGCCCAGGTCCAGGTCGGTCTCGGTGCCGTCGTCGGTGACGAAGACCTCGCCGTGCTGATACGGGCTCATCGTGCCGGGGTCGACGTTGAGATACGGGTCGAACTTCTGGTTTTTGACCTTCAGCCCGCACTGTTTTAAGAGACGCCCGAGCGACGCCGCGCAGATGCCCTTGCCCAGCCCCGACACCACGCCGCCGGTGACAAAAATGTACTTCATAGATTTTCTTCCTCCCCTGTCAAAGAAAAATGAAACTGCTGCGATAAAGCAAAACTCCACTTCAAAAAGGACGCTCGAAAGAGCGTCCTTTTTGACTTACACGGAGAAGAGTAATTCGCAGAACGTCGGGTACGGCCAGTATTTCGACGCTGTGAGCACTTCCAGCTTGTCGACGGTCTTGCGCACGTCATTCGTGCGCTTTTCGACCTCGTCGTGGTAGTAGTGCAGGAGCGTTTCGGGCTCTGCGTCGTCGGAGACGGTCTCGAGCGCCGTCTTGAGGCCGATGGTCTCTTCGAGCAGCTGCTCGTTGAGCGAGCCGATGGCGTTGGCGAGCGAGGATTCGACGTGGCAGGTCAGCTCCGGCGCGGCGGCGCGCTTGGCGGCGATGGTGTTGCACAGCGCGGCTTCGTATTCGGAAGCGGCGTTGAGAATGCCGTGCTGGACCATGTCAACAAGCGTTGCGGCCTCGATGCGGATGACCTTGCAGTACTTCTCGATATGAACTTCGTGGCGGGAGAAAATTTCTTCCTTGCTGTAAACGCCCTGGCGCGTCAGCAGCTCAATGTTCTTGGGCAGGATGTAGGTCGGCAGCGCCTCGGCGGTGTTGTGCAGGTTGGCAAGGCCGCGCTTTTCAGCCTCCTTGATCCAGGCCTCTTCATAGCCGTTGCCGTTGAAGATGATGCGGCGGTGGGCGGAGAACGTGTCGCGGATCAGCTTGTGGAGCGCGGCGGTGAAGTCCGGCGCGTCCTTGAGCTGCGCGTAGAATTCGTCGAGCTCTTCGGCCATGATGGTGTTGAGGATCGTGACCGGGCCCGCGATGGACTGCGAGGAGCCGGGCATGCGGAACTCAAACTTATTGCCGGTGAAGGCGACGGGCGAGGTTCGGTTGCGGTCGGTCGTATCCTGCGGGATGGCGGGGAGCACGTCCACGCCGATGCGCAGGGACTTGTGCTCGGGCGCGGTGTAGTCGTTTTCACCGACGATGGCATCGATGATACCCTCAAGCTCGGTGCCGAGGAAGACGGAGATGACAGCCGGGGGCGCTTCCTGCGCGCCGAGACGGTGATCGTTGCCCGCGAAGGCGACGGAGCAGCGCAGAAGCTCCTGATACTCATCCACGCCCTTGATGAACGCGGCGAGCACCAGCAGGAACACGGCGTTCTGGCTCGGCGTCTTGCCGGGGGAGAAGAGGTTTTTGCCAGTGTCGGTCGAGAGCGACCAGTTAACGTGCTTGCCCGAGCCGTTGACGCCCGCGAAGGGCTTTTCGTGCAGCAGGCACACAAGGTTGTGGCGCTCGGCGACCTTTTTCATCGTCTCCATGACGAGCTGGTTCTGGTCGCTCGCGGTGTTGGCGTCGGTGTAGATGGGGGCCATCTCGTGCTGGCCGGGGGCGACCTCGTTGTGCTTGGTCTTGGAGAGCACGCCGAGCTTCCACAGCTCTTCATCGAGCTCTTTCATGTAGGCGGCCACGCGGGGACGGAACGCGCCGAAGTAGTGGTCGTCCAACTCCTGACCTTTCGGGGGCTTTGCGCCGAACAGGGCGCGGCCGCACAGGCGCAGGTCCATGCGCTTTAAGTACAGCTCGCGGTCGATGAGGAAATACTCCTGCTCCGCGCCAATCTGCGGCGTGACCTTTTCCGCGTCGTCGCCAAATAACTTGAGCACGCGCACCGCCGCGCGGTCGACCGCGGCTATGGAGCGCAGCAGCGGCGTCTTCTTGTCGAGCGCGTCGCCGCTGTAGGAGCAGAACACCGTCGGGATGCAAAGGCTGCCATCTTTGATGAAGGCAAACGCCGTGGGGTCCCAAGCGCTGTAGCCGCGGGCTTCAAACGTGGCGCGCAGGCCGCCGTTGGGGAAGGAGGACGCGTCGGGCTCGCCACGCACCAGCTCCTTGCCGGAAAAGTCCATCATCACGCGGCCGCCGCCGGCGTTGTTGATAAAGCTGTCGTGCTTTTCCGCCGTCACGCCGCTCAAGGGCTGGAACCAGTGCGTGAAATGCGTTGCGCCATGCTCCAGCGCCCAGGTCTTCATCGCGTCGGCGATCTCATTTGCCGCGGAAAGGGGAAGAGGCTGCCCGCTCTTTAAGCAGCCGCGCCAAACGTCCATGGCGCTCTGCGGCACATACTGCTCCATTGTGCGTTCATTGAACACCAGAGAGCCAAAAAGCTCGGGAATGCGAGTCGCTTCACTCATGATCCAGACCTCCTGTTTCGAAATAAAAAATTTGATAAGTAATGATACTTCATCGGGGCAAGCAGCGTCAATACTTTGTTTTTCCAACTTTCCCCTCACTTTAGTGGGACGGGATGTGCGGTGTGAACGAAATTATGAAAGTGCGGCAACTTTTTCTTGCATGAAGAAAACGGCTGTGCTATATTTAGCCTGAACCCGCCCTTGCCGGAAACGGCAGGGGCGGGCATTATGCTTATGTGCTGCGTTGTGAAAAAATTTTGCGGACAAAAAAGAAAACGGGACGTGAACGCCGGTCACGGCGCTTGCGTCCCGTTTTGCATCACTTGATCGTGTCGCTGTCGTTCAGCACGCTCGTGCTGTAAAGAAACAGCACGTCCTGCGCGGTAAAGTCGATGAATTTTCCGAGCATTGAGGGGGAGAGGTAGCGGATGTCGGCAAGCGTGATCTCGCTGTACCCCTCCGCGAGCAGCGGAAGTAAACTCGCGGCGAACGAATCGCGGAACACGAGGAGCCTGCGCTCCGCCTGCGCGTTCGGATTCTCGATGCGCAGCAGCGACTTCGGGCCCGAGAGGAAAATTTCATACGGGTCGCTGCCGTCCGCCTTTTCGAGCGTGTAAACGGGGAGATATTCGCTGTTTTCGTAGTCGTACACGCGGCAGCCTTCAATGACGCTGTTTGTGAGGTAGGAGAGACCGTCGGGCTCCATTGGCAGTGCCGACTGCCCGCGGTACACACCGTAAAACGGCGTATCAAGCGTGACCTCGGTAAAGTCCACGGTGAGTGAGACGCCCATCGCATCTGCCAGCGCCTTGGCCGTGGGGGCAAGCATTTCCTGCCGCCAGTGGAGGTCGGTGCGGTAATAGGATGAGAGCGACAGCGTGCCCGTCAGGTCGATATAGTCCGCAAAGTCGACCTTTTGGCGCATGAGCGCAAAGAACTTCTCGTAATCCATCGCGGGATAGCCGTTTTCGGCGGCCAAAAAGTAATTCTTGTCGGGGATGACGGAGAGGTAGACGTTTACGCCCGTATCTTTGAGATACGTTTCGTACACGTAGCGGAAGCGGTCGGCCGCGTGGTCGAGCGAATCCTCGTGGATCGTGTCGTCGAGCTTCGCGGCGTAGCCGTCCGCGACGTAGATGCCGTTGTTGTCTTTCTCGCCAAATAAATCGCGGACGGACAGGGCCTTGAGTGTGCGGAACTCGTCGCGCAGCGGGAACTGGTCGAGCGTGTAGCTCTCAAAATTCGACTGGAAGCGTCCGGAGAGTACTTCTTCCGCATTCAGCGTCGGGAACTGCTTGAGCGGGCGGCGCTCGCTTTCCGACACGGCGTCGTCGCTCTTGCAAATGCCCCACAGCGCGAACATAAGCACGAACGCTGCCGCGATGCCGAGGGTGAGGACGTCTTTGATTTTTCGATTCATGCGATGCCCTCCTTAAAAGCGGAAGTAGAGGAACGGGTTGAACGACCCGTCCACTAAAAATGCCGTGCCGAGCAGCAGAGGAATCAGTACAAACAGCGGCT
>OKTJ01000632.1_pt1 | contig 22877 bp, 20 predicted proteins | sample 1606201 | NCBI WGS metagenome assembly OKTJ01 (sample SAMEA3879536, study PRJEB24766) | human gut metagenome | biome: human-associated habitat; feature: feces | place: USA | collected 1985/1987 | reverse complement strand
ATGCGGGTGTAGTTCAATGGTAGAACACCAGCCTTCCAAGCTGGATACGTGGGTTCGATTCCCATCACCCGCTCTCTGTTACAGGTATTAAAACTGAGTTCCTAATGGAGCTCGTTTTTTTTAATATTTGCACCTGCTTTTCCGTTTTTACTTGAACAGCCCAACCAGTTTCTCCCAAAACGTTTCTTTTTTCTCTTCCGTGACAGTCTCTTCCTTTACTTCCTCTTTCTGGATTGCCGGTGTCTTAATGACAAACAGCACTGATTCAATGTTTGTATTTTTTCTGATACGAAGGATACTGTCTCCACATCTTTTCCTGTCATATCATCAATCGTATCCGAAATCTTATCTGAGATCTTTGTATCAAGATCCGCTGTCTCCGACTGGAATTCATCGGTGCCGTCACTCAGCTCTTTTGTGCCATCCTTCATTTCTTTTGTTCCGTCCTTTAATGCTGCCGCTCCATCTGCTAATGATTTGCTGCCGTTTTGCAATGTAAGCGTGTTGTCTGCAAGCTGTCCGGCTCCGCTCTGCAACAATGAAAGTGCTCCGTTTAAAAGACTCTCTGTTCCCGCAGAAAGTGTTCCTGCGCCATCTTTTAAACTCTGTGTTCCCTGATACCAGTTCCTGTGTTCCCTGATACAATGTGGCTGTTCCGTCTGCAAGATCTTTTGCGCCGCCTGTGATGCTTGCATAACCGGTTGTGATTTTATTTACAGCACTTGTGTAATCATTGATTCCGGTATCTAATGTATTGTAATTGGCTGCTAACGTGTCGATGCCTTTCTTAAGTGTCGTCATATTATCTGCAAGGCTTGATGATGTCGTGACCATACCTGAAATTGCAGTATCAAATTCCGCATAACTGCTCTGAAGTGCAAGTGCCCCTTTCATCAGATCACCGTTTGTGCTGTCAAGAGCGCCGTCGATACCGGCGATCAGCGTATCACTTCCACTGATATAATCTGCATCTGCATTCAAAAGCGTCTCAAGATTGATCAGCTTTCCTGCCATTGTGATATAATTGCTCACAATTCCGGTATTTCCGGTCGCTGCACACTGATACAGTGCGGTGGCTTCCTGATCGCCGTTTGCCGCAAGTTCACCAATCTTTTCCGTTACCGCATCATCTAACCAGGTCACATCTGTCACACCGTCGATTTCTCCTAACTTTTCCTTATAAGAAAGCGCCTCCGGCACCGTGACATTGTAGATCAGGACCCTTGCATTTGGGATGCCTCCGTCAAATTCGTCTTCCATGACATCGAGTGCCACCGTCGACGGGGAATCCTCCGGCAGATAAGAGTTCATATCATAGTTGACTGATACGAACTTCTGCGCCATCGCACAAATGACTGCTATTCCAATGAATACTGCAAAAATGATTTTACGATGACGGATCACCAATTCATAAAACTTTTCTACATGCTTTCTCCTTTTTCAAAAAACCTTTCAAACGTTTTCTACTGCTCTCCCTGTATCCTTTTTTCTGATCCCTGCTTTTTCAGTAGATTTTCATTTGTTTTATTTCTGACGGTTGTTTTATAATTGACAACTATTCGTTTTCTGTATCATAATAACAAATCGTTTTTTTCAACGTACAATTGCAATGTATATGATAGTTATTTGACAAAAACAGAATAATTGTCTTTTATTTTTCGAAAGGACGGAATAATTATGGAAGAAAAAACAGATTTAAGAATCCGAAAACCCTACAAGGCACTGTGTGATGCCTTTGTAACTATTTTGGAGAAAAAAAGATTTGACGATCTGACTGTGAATGAGCTTTGTGATGAGGCAATGATCCGGCGCGCCACGTTCTATAAACATTTTGCAGACCAGTATGATTTCTTTTCTTTTTTTATCCGCCAAAAGCAGGATCAGTTCATCTCACAGGCAAAAGAGGAAACTCCCCCCAACGGAATTTATGCTTACACGCTCTACCTTACTCAAAGGTCCATACTCTATTTTAAGGAGCACGAATCACTGATCCAGAATATTTTAAAAAAGCGACATGTCCGCCTCACCGCTTGATATTTTTAATGAAGAAATACACTCTAACATCTTAAGTAATCTGAAAGAACACCAACAACGCGGCTGCACCTTTTCCGTATCCCTGGAACTTCTCGCCTCGTTTCTTTCCGGCGGCATTTTTTCCACGATCCGTAACTCCGTCTTGCAGCCGCAATTATTTAATACCGATACGATCATGGAAAATATGTCAAAAGTGCTGACCTGTTTAGAAACACTGACGGACCAGAGTACAGAAAATTTTTAGTTACTGCTCCCGCATATAGTGTAAACAGTAACATTTTTTAGAAAAACTTCACAAATTGGCACTTTTTTCATTTTTTTATATATGTTATGCTAGTGGAAATATGACAAATATTTAGAATTGGAGAAATACCATGGAAAAAAAGACAGATTTTAAAGCACTTTCGAACAAGGCAAAAGTTCAGTATATCTGGGACTATTACAAACTGCATATTTTATTTGGAGGTGTCATTGCTACGATCGTGATTGGTCTGGGATATCATTTTATTACTTACCGCAAGCCGGTACTCAGCGTCATCATGATCAATGTCCAGACAACCAGTGAAAATGCCGAGGCTGCGTTTGACGAATTTTCTGATGCTGCCGGTTATGACCCAAAACAGCAGCCAATCGATGTCTCCGCAAATTTACAGTTTTCCGATGATCCAAATGCAACAACGGACTACAACGACTACATGGTACTTTCCACGATGATCGGTGCCGGCGGCGAGGATCTGTTTTTCGGTACAGGAAGTGTTTACACCGATTATGCCGAAGAAGGTGCGCTGATGGATCTGCGCACCTATGTTTCGGATGATGTGTTAGAAAAATATAAAGATCATCTGATCTACTCCACCGATGATGGCGAGTCAGAGTCCTATCCATGTGCGATCGAACTGACCGATAATCGGTGGATCCAGAAATATGGCATTTATGACAGCTGCTACTTTGGTGTTTTCAGCCGCTCCGAGCAGAAAGATTACTATACGAAATTTGCGGATTTCCTGCTGAACTACTAATTGGATTGGCAGGCACATTACTGCCTGCTCTGTCCGTAATCTCTTAAATCTGCCCGGCACAGCCTGACATATTATTTCACTATCACCACCGAATATCCCGGCATTGTCAGTGTTCCATCCTGGAGCACTGCCTCTTCTGTGCCCGTCAGCAGTACACCGCCAACTTCAAGATCACTTCCACTCTTTTCCCCGGCTGTGACACCGGATAAATCCACTTCCACACTCTCCGGCGCAAGGTTATAAACCAAAAGCAGTTCGGAATCGCCATACGTTTTCTTTATCACGCAGACTTTATCATCCGAAACGCTCTCCTCAAAAGTCACGGTTCCACGGGCTATTTCCGGGTACTCATTGCGGAGTTTTATCGTCTGTTTTACAAACTGGTAAATAGAGTTTCCATCTTCCTCCTGTGTTTCGAGCGCACCGTATTTCATTTTTATGGCATCCATATCAGCAGGTCCCTTGCACATTCCATCGACTGCGCTATCTTCGCTCCAATACATCGGTGCACGCTTATTTTCATCCTTACCGGAACCCTTCATGCCCAGTTCCTCTCCATAATACAGAAAAGCACTTCCAGACATCAACAGATTCATTGCCTGCGCGATCTTTGTCTGTTTTTCACTGTCATCCCCAGAATAATAACCTGCGCCTCGTGCCATATCATGATTTGTGTAAAATGGTGCATCGATATAGCTGTCACTGTACTGGGAAAGATTATCCTGTAGATTTACCAACGCCTTTCCATAGGAAGATGCCGAACCATTTTTAAGCACGGAAGTGATCGTTCCGGTGCTGTCCGCAAAAGAAAAATCAAAACAGCTGTCAATACCACTCTCATAGTATTTTGCGTAGGTATTCTGATCCGTCCAGACCTCTGCCACGATATAGGCATCCTCTTTTTTCTCTTTTACCATGGAATGAAACCATGATAACACTTCCACATTTTTATCCACACTTCCGCTGTAATACTCTTTTGCCGCATCCAGGCGGAATCCGTCCACCCCCAGATCAAGCCAGAAGTCTACGATCTTGTCAAATTCATCACGGACTGCCTGACTGCCAAGGTTTAAATCCGGCATCTCGCTCCAGAACTGTGCCTCATAATACCAGTCTGTACCATCGAGCTTACTGTAACCGCCCTGCATTTCCTTAGAAAAATTATAGTAATCCACATAAGGACACTCCGACGCATCCGGCTCTGCTCCCTCCGGCAGGTTTTTCAGGTAATCTGCTGCCGTTTTAAACCATTCATGCTGGGAGGAAGTATGGTTCATGACAAGATCGATAATGACATTGATTCCCCTCTCATGGCATGCCGCGATCAGATTTTTAAAATCGTCCATCGTACCGTATTCCGGGTCAATATCACAGTAATCCGTCACATCATATTTATGGTAGGTTGTCGATGGCATGACCGGCATCAGCCAGATTCCGTTACATCCAAGATCCGTATCTGTTGCCGGATCACCGTCATTGATATAATCTAACTTTTCTGTCAGACCATTCAGATCCCCGATGCCGTCCCCGTCGCTGTCAAAAAAGCTGTACACAAACACCTCATACCAGGTACGGTAATTATCATCAATGATCTGTTCATCCCCGGTATTGACTTCCTGCATCAGAGAAAGGGCGGTCACTCCCCCCTCCTTCGTGTCAGCATCTGCATTTTCATCCTGCCTGGCAGAAGCTATGGCTTGATCCGCAGAACTTTCCGTCGCCATTCCATTCGAATTATCCACAGCATTCCCTGATGAAGCTGTCCCATTTCCACATCCCCCTGCGGAAACTATCAACATACCGGCTAAAACTGCCGCAATGATTCTCTTTTTCATCTCAGTCCTCATTTCTGCGCATATATGCCTGCGCTTTTTCAATTATGTTAAAGTCACAATAGTGCACCCAAGCTTCCTGATTGCACTATTTGACTTCAGCATCCTTCAACTACTCTTTCGCGCTCGAGCGGTGCTGTTTACAGCTAACTTCTGCTCCGCGAGATGCGCATCCTGCCCGGAGGGCTTTTAAATTCATAGGACGCAATTTCCTATGAATTTAAAAAGAGAGCAGAAACAAACCGTCCCTGCTCTCCCGGCAGACTCCCCATCTGCCCAATGACACACCAAAATGTGCCCTCATATTCCATTTGTATCCTGTGGATCAGCCCTTGACAGCTCCGGTCATACCTTCCACATAGAACTTCTGTGTCATTAAGAACAGAATTGCAATCGGAATTGATACCACAACTGCACCTGCAGCGAAACAGGTATACCAGCTGTCGATATACTCTTTCTCAAGCATCTTCCAAAGACCAATAGACACCGTATAATACTGTGCATCTGCACGGCAGATAACTTTACCAAAAATAAAGTCAACCCATGGTCCCATAAAGGATGTTAAAATCGTATATACGATGATCGGCTTACTGAGCGGTACAGTAATCTTTGTAAATACATTCCATCTTGTCGCTCCATCGATAATCGCTGCCTCATCCAGCGATTTTGAGATTGTATCAAAAAATCCCTTCGCAACATAAAATCCTGCACCGGAACCGGCGGAGAACACGATGATAAGTGCTACACGGATCATTGCACCATCTGCTAAATTAAGTGCTCTTAAAATATAGTACACAGCGATCATGGACATGAAAGATGGAAACAGACCAATGATCATCGCAATATTCATAAACGGTTTTCTCATCTTAAATCGCATTCTTGACATACTGTATGCCACTGAAAGTACAAAGATGGTAGAAATGATGCAGGTAAAAATTGCGATCACAAAGGTATTCATAAACATCTTCGGAAAGTTTAAAATACTGGTGTCTGTAAATAATTTGATGTAATTATTAAATGTATAGGTTTTCGGGAAAAATGTACTTACATAAGAACCTTTCTCTCCACGGAAACTTGTAAGGATTACCCAGAAAATCGGGAGAACCCAGATAAATGCCAGTATTGCTAGGAAAATGTGAACAATCACATTTATCACTGTTTTACGGATTTTTGCCGTATTGGGTGCACCACTTTTTTTCGCAGCCACTGCTGCTGTACTCGTATGTGTCGTGTTCATTACATGAATCCCTCCTCATCTTTATAGGATGCGGTATTGCGATATGTTACCAATGCTACGATCGCAAGTACAATAAATGTCATAATACCAATAACAGCACCTAAGTTATAATAGTTCTTATCAACCGTCAGCTTATACAGCCAGGTAACAAGAAGGTCTGTCTTTCCTGCCGTGGCATCCACCGGAGTAGGATTTCCACCTGACAGAAGGAAGATGACATTGAAGTTATTGATATTTCCCGTAAACTGTGTGATCAGGTACGGCGTCATAACGAATAACATGTAAGGCAATGTGATCTTAAAGAAAGTCTGTACAGCATTCGCTCCGTCGATCTTTGCTGCCTCATAAAGTTCACCCGGAATATTCTGTAAAATACCAGTTACCTGAAGTAACGTATACGGAATACCTACCCAGAGGTTAATAACAATAACCGTTACTCTTGCCCATGTTGCATTTGAAAAGAACGGTAATGCGGTATCGATCAGACCATATTTTAATAACAGCGTATTGACGATACCGGTCGGTTGTAACATGGTACGCATGATCAGCAGTGATACGAACTGCGGTACTGCGATGGAAAGTACAAAACAGAATCTCCAAAATGCCTTTCCTTTTGTCTCCTTACGGTTGATGATAATTGCTAAGATCATACCGAGGATATAGTTTAATGCGGTTGCTACAATGGCCCAGATCAGTGTCCATCCTAATACGGAATAGAACTGCTTGCCGATGCTGTCACCGAAGTTTAAAATCTTCTTGAAATTTGCCAGTCCCACCCAGTCAAATAATACCAGATGATCGTTGACCTTACTGTAGTTCGTGAACGCCATGGTAATGTTATAGATCAGTGGTAAGATCGTAAAAATTAAAATTCCCATAACCGGCGCTGCCAACAGTAATTTATATAAATTTTGATCTAACAAACTCTTGCAGTCTTCTTTAAAGTTGTTTAAGTGCTTTCCTGATTTTGCCAGCACTTCCGATTTATAAGAGCTCTTTACGGACTCTCTCCAGACAATGATAAACATTGCTGTAATATAAACTGTTGCCACTCCATACAACAGAATCAGTGATGACTGGTCACCTGCTGTATATTCATAAATACTCTTTTTTTCGTTCCATACTTTTTCCTGCTCTCTCCATCCAAGAGATGGCAGCATAGATAAATTATAAATTCCTGACTGAATCATGTACCAGATATATGCAGCTTCTACTGCAAGAAACATGATTCCCTTTCCAATTTGTTTATGTGCAATATTTCCTAAGCCCATAATTAACAGGGAAAGTTTTGTGATTATATTTCCTTTTGCCACCGCATTTGTAACCGTGTACGGTGTTGAAAATTCTTTATTTTTTCCTTTTTTCATTCCAGCCTTTTTCACGTTATGGGCCTCCTTTAAATCTCAATGTAGAAACATCCAGGATGCCCGTCCGGGCACCCTGGGATTTCTATCAGAAGAAATCTTTTTACTGTGCAATGTCTGTGTTCATTGTTGTATTCATATCTTCTGTTTTCTCTGCTGCGTTATCAGCTGTGATCTCACCAGCGACCAGTGCTTTACCCATGTTCTCAGCCGGTGACCAGTAGTTGCTCATTTCGCTTACTAATGGCTGCATGATAGATGTATCTGTCATAACTTTTGTAACTGCCGTAGCAATTTCATCATCTGAGATTGCAATGTTTGTATTTGTAGGAAGGATATTTCTCATATCATAATGATCTTTCTGGGCATCTTCACCTGCAAGGTAAGCCGCTAAAGCCATGGAAACCTGCATATTCTCTGTATTTGGATTAACGCCGATTGCTTTAGATCCTATGAAGGATTTCATCTGACCCTCTGTTCCTCCGATATTTACAGTAGGAAGAGCTGCAACACCCATGTTATCGCCAAGAGCTTCTTTTACAGATTCTGCATCCCATGTACCTGAGAAAATGGCATTAACGCTGCCATCACGTAAACCGGCAATACCTGCTCCGTCTGCATCATTAATGAAGTTTGGATTCTTGCAAAGGTCTACAAGATACTCAGTAACTGCTGCTGCCTTGTCACCACTAAAATCGACACCTGCTGCTGCATCAGTACCATCACCAAATAATGTACATCCGTTTGCTACATAGAAAGCCTGAATATACCAGGAGTTAGATAATGGGAAAGAAACTTTTCCTTTTTCTAACATGGTATCAAAGCTCTTAATATCATCATCTGAAAATACACTCTTATCATAGTACATGAACCATGTATTTGATGTAAACGGGAATGCCACTACTGCATCATTGTAAGTAACAGATGCTGTAATAGAATCAGAGTTTGTTGTAGTTACATAGTCAAGATAGCTTCCTCCAAGCTCTGCTAATGCATTTGCAGATACCAGATCCGGGATGTTATCGTTTGCTAACATATATACATCTGCGGAGTTTTCAACATCCTGTGTAACCGTTGCTTTTGCATCACCCTCTGCACATACACCATAATTGAAAGTGATATCCCAGTTTGGATGAGCTGCGTTGAATGCGTCACACTCTTTTGCAAGCCAGCCTGTGTCCTGATCTTCCTGTGGGCTCCATACTGTAATTGTACCGGACCATGGCTCATCTTCAGAATCTGCGGCTGCTGCCTCAGTACCTGCTGTCTCCTCTGCTGCTGCATCACTTGTTGTGCTGTTGTCTGCTGCTGCATCACTTGTTGTGTTGTTGTCTGCTGCTGCATCGCTTCCAGCATTGTTTGCGGCTTTGTTTCCGCATCCTGCTGCCATGGTTGTCATCATAGCTGCTACCATTAATAATGACACTGCTTTCTTTTTCATTTTTTTCCTCTCCTTTTCTTTTTCCCAAAAAGTTTTCATGAACTTTGTTTTTATATAAAATGCAATCTGCACTTTATAACATAATTATCTGTGATAAACCGACGCAAGCGTCCGGATCCATGCCCTTCGCTCCTCACTCAGTTCATCGGTTCCAATCCTCCATCTCCAGTTTCTCCCGACGGTGGATGGTGCATTCATCCGCGCTTCATTTCCAAGCTTCATCAGATCCTGCATCTGTATGATCACCACATCTGCAATGCTTGCATAGGCAGCCCGGATCAGCGCATCCGGTATTTCTTCTTTATATTTGATATTCAGATACTCGTACAGATAAGCAAGCTCATAATCTGTTTTGTCCCTGAAGTAACCAACAATTGTTTCATTGTCATGCGTTCCCGCATAAACGACAAGATTGCAGTCGGTGTAATTATGTGGAAGATGTTCGTTTGCCGTATCATCCCCAAATGCGAACATCAAAATCTTGATGCCCGGCCATCCGGTTCTTGCCATCAGCTTCTTCACACCCGGTATCGGACTCTTTCCTGCGATATCCTCAACGATGATGTGTGTATCTCCGATCACTTTTTCGATTGCATCCGTAAGTTTCTTTCCAGGTCCCCTACTCCACTTTCCACTTCTTCCATCTTCTGCCTTGTTCGGTACGACATAATACTTTACGATCGCTGCAAAATGATCAAGCCGTATTACATCAAACAGCTTTGCATGTTCTAACATACGCGCCTGCCACCAGGCAAATCCATCTTCTTCCATCCGGCTCCAGTTGTATACTGGACTTCCCCACTTTTGTCCATTCTCTGAAAATGCATCCGGCGGAGAACCTGCAACTCCTTTTGGCGTCCCATCCTCTTCCAATAAGAAAAGTTCCCGGTTTGCCCATACATCCACACTGTCTAATGCCACATAAAACGGAAGATCACCAATCAGCTGGATACCTCTGTTATTTGCATATTCTTTTAATTTTTTCCATTGTTTAAAAAATTCAAACTGGCAGAATTCATAGAACAATATGTCTGTATGTAACGTTGTTTCATACTCTTTTAATGCCTCAGGATCCCGGCTTCGAAGCGGTTCGTCCCACTTCTGCCATTCCTCATCACCAAAATGTTTCTTTAATGCAGTATAAAGTGCATAATCAGAAAGCCATCCGGCATTTTCCTCACAGAACGTTACAAAAACTTCATTTTCGATATCGAATCGTGCGAACGCCATTTTCAAAACTTTAAAGCGGTTCTCATAAATCATCGCATAATCAATATCCGCTTCATCATTTCCCCAATGGAAACTTCGGATCTCTTCCACACTAAGCAGCTTCTCCTGCACAAGATCATCCAGATCGATCAGATATGGATTCCCGGCAAATGCGGAATATGACTGATATGGACTGTCTCCAAAACTGGTTGGACCGATCGGCAGCACCTGCCAGTAACGCTGTTTTAAATCCACCAGCAGATCTATAAACTGGAATGCCGCATCTCCTAATGTACCAATTCCGTATGAAGATGGTAAACTTGTGATCGCTAAGAGGATTCCTGCTCCCCTTGCCATTCTTTTTGCATCCAATGATCTTCCCCGGTCCTTCCTCTCATTTTTTTCGCTTTTTTTCGTATCTGTGATAATTTTATTACTGGAAACGTTTTTTGTCAACGAATTTGCAACTTTTAACAGCGTTTTTGCCATATTTGCCGTTTTTGCTATATCGTTTTTGTTTATTTTTACAACGAAAGCGCTCAAAAGTTTCGAAAATTTTAGTATGTCTGCTTGTCAACTTTTTGTTTTCTTTATATAATATAAAAAAATCAACTGTTTTTACTAAGGAGAGGATCTTACCCATGGCAACAATCAAAGATATTGCAACAAGACTCGGTGTTTCCGTCAGTACCGTATCAAAAGGTTTAAATGGCGCGAGTGACATCAGCGAAGAATTACGTCAGATGGTGCTTGACACTGCAGTTGAAATGGGATACGCAACAAAAAAATCAAAGAAAAAAGAAAACCGCAAACTGGCGGTTTTTATCGAAAATATGGAATATGAAACGGAAGATCAGTTTGGCTACGATATCGTACTCGGTTTCAAACAGAATGCTTTCCGCCATAATTGGGATGTCACCGTTATTCCGGTCACACCTGCTTTTCAGCTTACAGAAAAATATGATACATACATGTTAAAGAACGGTTTCTGCGGTGCCTTTTTAGTCGGATTCGCCCTGCATGACGAATGGATGCAACAGCTTTCCCACACCACAATGCCGACTGTTCTCTTTGATAACTATATCGAAAAAAATCCGAACGTCTGCTACGTCGGCACCGATAACTATGAGGGCATCGACGCAGCCGTAGATCATCTTTATACGCTCGGTCACAAAAAAATTGCTTTCTTAAACGGTTCCCTGCACTCCATGGTATCCGAGCAGCGCCAGGAAGCATTTTATAACAGCATGAAAGCTCACGGACTGACTGTTGATGAGAAGCTGACCGCCTACGGCTATTATGTGGCAGACAGCGCAAAGTATCACGTCCCGACGTTTCTCGGCGCAGGTGCGACTGCGATCATCTGCGGCAACGATCTGATTGCTTCCGGTGTGATCGCTGAGTGTAAGCTGCGCGGTTTCCGTGTTCCGGAGGATATCAGCGTTGTCGGTTTTGATGACCTGCCGCTCTCTGCCTCCTTAGAGCCGCCGCTTACCACGGTTCGTCAGGAGCGCAATGAGCTTGGAAAATGCGCTTACGTCGTTTTAAATTCTCTGGTGCACCACATCCCGTTCTGCCGGACGCAGATCCGCGCCAGACTCATCGAGAGAGAGTCGACGGCACGCTGTCCGGCGGCGCCGGAGATCAAACCGCTGGCTTAAAACTGCCAACAGATTTATCAACACTACTCTGCGTTTCGGACCGCCTCGTATACGGGGCGGTTTTCTTTTGCCGGAAGGCAGATCAGCAGAAACATGGCGGTAAGTTCTATCGTCGCGAGCAGCAGAATTGCAAACCGGTAAGACATGATCTGTCCCAGTGCTCCCGCTGCCATCTGGAATGCCACACTTCCGATCGCAAATACCATATTAAAAAATGCGTTGATACGCGCCCGCATATTTTCGGGCAGATAGCTCTGCACTGCTGTCTCACGGATAGTCGCACTTGAGATGCCAAGTGCCCCACAAAGGAAACGGTTACACAGCATCAGCGGATATGGCAGATATAAAAGTAAAATATCCATCAGTCCATAGACCGTATAGACAAATTTGGTAAACGCATAACGTTTTTTTACCGGTATTTCTTTTTTATACTGAAAAATGCCGCCAAGTCCCCGCCCGATCATTTCCGCACTTTTTAAAAATCCAAGCATCGTAACCGTAAGCCACGGCACTGTCTGGTAAAACGCCTGTATCAGTACGGTATTTCCATCTGACACACCGCTTGTGATACTCATATAAGTATAGATGTTACGAATGCCCTTTTCTTTTTTCAGATAATGAAATCCTTCCCTGATATCCTGACAATACTGCTTCCAGGTATAATCGTCCTGTGCTTCTTCCTTTTCCTCATGAATCCGGCTCTCCACGATGACAGATACCATCGTGATACCGGCAACCAGATAAAAAATATGTGCCATAGATATTTTTTCATACAAAAAGGTTGCCGCCGGGGACATTGCAATGATGACAAGCGGATAGATCGTATTGCTGACTGCATAGCCCTTCTGCTCCATCCCGTTCGGGATCAGATTTGGATACCATGCATCATATGCAAGACGGTAAAACACCGAAATCGTTCCTACCGCAAGAACAAATATCAGATACAGCAGATAGTTGAACGCATGAACACTGATATAGAGTCCCATCATCGCATACAACACCGCTGTCAGGATATCGAGTCCGACAATCCATTTTTTCTTTCCGCCTTTATCAATCAAAGGTGCTGCTAAAACAGAAAGAACAACGTCCGGCAAAACGCCGCAGATCAGTACCAATGCTGATAAGAATGTAGATCCGGTCTCATCAAATACCAAAAGGCTGATCGGCAGGTTCATGGCTTCGCCGCCCACGGCTGTTAAAATGGTTGCTATGGCGATACTGGTGAAATCTTTTGTCCAGAGTGTTTTTTGCTGGTGTGACATGTTTTTCCCTCATTTCATGTTTTGTAGTATAACGTAATGTTTATGATGTCCGGAGCAAATAGTGGATTCCAGACATCATATATCGATTGCTACAGTTATTATATATTCCACTTTAAACTAGATAAAGCGAATTGATTTGGGAAAATCGGCACAAAAAAAGCACGCTAAAACGTACTTTTTCTGGTCTTTGCGGAAATTTGTTCACTAAACTCCAGTGCCTTTTTATATTTTCGCTGCCTCGTATAGGCTTCTAAAATCACATTTTTATACTGATAGAGGAAACCAAACGACTTTTCTTTTATGAGTGCCCTGATCAGTCGTTCGATCAGATCTAAATATGCCGGATCCGCCGTAAAGTCTTGCTTTTGTTCCATGCAAAGTTCCTCATACATCAGACGCTCTGCCATCTTACCCTTCATATCTTTCCGGGAAAGTAACTGTTTCATTATTGCAAGATAATGATCCGCCTCCCTGGTATTTCCAAGGAGAAGATGTAACCATGCCTTTTTATGACAGAGCAGGAAATCTTCTGACCGGACACGGTTTAAACAGTCGAGTGCTTCCTCATATCTTCCAACTGCAAGATAGGTCGCCCCCATATTATAATATAATCCCTGCTCGTATTCTTTCCACCATCCGGTATTCTGCAATAGCCTTCTGGTGCGCTCATAATAGACGGTCATCATCTCATCCATATCGACACATGCATATGCGCTTCCATTCATAAAATAATAATCCGCCAGTGCATATACATTTCCCTCTTCCAACGCCGCCGTCACAAAACGGTTCTCCATCCGGTGAATCGCGTCGTATTCTGCCTGTTCATAATAACCGGAAATCAGACAGCTCATGCCAAGCGTGTTCTGCAGTCCGTGCTGTACTTTCTGATACCACTCCATTTTCTCTGCCGGATCTTTTGTGAGTCTTGAACAGACCAGACTGTAATAGGCATACTGTTTTTCATCCATGCAGTCTTCTAACTGCGCTAAAGTGCTGACATTCTCATTCAAAAAATTCTGTATGTCATTTCCATCCGCTTCTTTTTTCATCAAACTTTCGATAAAACTTTTATCTACTTCTTTCCACGCGCTCTCACTGTAATAAATTGCGGACACCAGTCTGATATCGATTGTAAGCGGTGACATCAAAAGCCTGTCCCATTTTCCGACAAGTTTTTTCCATACCGTTTCATTTTCCAGCCCATATTGCAGATTGTAAAAAAATTCATCCATCTGTTTCCTGCTCTCAGTAAGAAACGCAGAATCTGTCTCATAATTGATTCCAAGTCTTGCAAAAAGCTGCTTTAAAATTGCCATATCCGGCTCCGCCGATCCACGCTCGATTTTACTTAAATACGAAACCACACAGATGCCATAGCAGACTTCTTTCTGCCCCTTTCCCTGTCTGATCCGCTCCGCGCGCAAAATCATCCCTGCCGGATTTTTTTCTTTTCTATTCATGCTTATTTTCCAAATTTTTGTCTCTGTGAACTATCTATCGTCTTTATAAAGCCCATTGGATTTTTCTGTTATAAAATTGCCTCTTAAATCGGCGCAAGCAGGTACTCACACAAAATCTGATATAATTTTTGCGGTTCAACCGGTTTTGCAATATGTGCATTCATGCCCGCTTCCTTGCATTTTCTCACATCTTCCAGCGTATCGTCTGCACTCAATGCTATGATCGGAATGATCTGCGCATCCGGCTTTGCAACCTTCCTTATCGCTCTCGCCGCAACAAAACCGTTCATGTTTGGCATCTGGATATCCATCAGTATCGCATCAAAATGATAGGGTTCTTCCGCTTTAAACTGCTCTAATGCCGCTTTTCCATCCTGCGCACTGATCACATTTACCGCCACATGCTCTAAGATACGCCTGCTGATCTCAACATCAAGTGGATGATCCTCCACAAGCAGAACCCTCTTTCCCCGCAGGATGTTCTGTATCTCCTCCGCGGAACGGTGTGCCACTTCGATCTCCGGCTGTATCTCCGCAATCTCAATCTCAAGATGGACTTTTATCTCCGTACCTTTCTGCGGCTCGCTTTTTACCGTGATCGTTCCGCCCATCAGATCAACGATGCTTCTCACGATCGCAAGTCCGAGTCCCGCTCCGTTTCCCCGTTCCCCCTGATTCACGCTCTCCTGCGTAAATGGCTGGAAGAGAATCTGCTGAAACTCTTCGCTCATTCCCATTCCGTTGTCGGACACCACATAGTCGGCACAAAATTGATTGTTGTGCGTGGCATAATTACAGATGCGGAATGTGACCTCCCCGCCCTCCGGTGTAAACTTCACCGCGTTGGAGAGCAGATTAAAAAATATCTGGAAAAACCGCACCGGATCAACCATCATATTAATGTTGATCTCCTCATGCGGCATATGAAATCGGATCCATTTGCGCTCACACATCGGCTCCATCATATTTTCCACTTCATTTAAAAATTCCGTAAACGAATACGGCTTGGGATGAAGATGGAACTTTCCGTTTTCGATCTTAGACATATCCACCAGATCATTCAAAAGTCCCATCAGAAATTCACTCGCGCCGCGTATCCGGTTTAAGCACTCTTCCATCCGCTCCGGATGTTCCGTCTCTTCAAGTCCTAACGCCGTTGCCCCCACGATCACGTTCATCGGTGTCTTGATCTCGTGACTGATGCGCGACAAAAACTCTGTTTTTACTTCTGCAACTTCCTCTTTCGCTGCATCCCTCTGCACCTGCATGCGCCGCAGACGCACCGTGTCAAACAAAAACAATCCCACAAGTGCCGCGATCAGTACTGCGATCAACATTGTCTGTTCCATAACAAAACCCCCAGTGGTTTCTACTCTTCATAAATGACTGCCTGTTTTCCGGCAATCTTATAAGTATAATTTTACCATAGGGGTTTGGTGGGGTGCAACTGGATTAGGGGGAGAAATCACTTTAACTTTCTGTTTGACTTTATATCGGACTAACCGTCTATCGGTAGCACTCTTTTCCAAGCACTCCCAGCACTTTGTGCAGCAGCCGGTACAACTCATCAGCATCTTCTTTCTCCAGACACACGCAGCAGCCCATTTTTTTTGGCACCAGAACGGCATCCTCTTTCAGCTTTTCGCCGAGTTCTGTGATCGTCACATTTAACACACGCTCATCCTCACTGTCCCTTGCGCGTACAAGATAGCCTTTCTGCTCAAGCTTTTTTAGGACAGGCGTGAGTGTGCCAGAATCCAGATATAAAAGTGCTCCCATATCTTTCACGCTGATCTGTCTGCGTTCCCAGAGCACCATCATCGCGATATACTGCGTGTATGTCAGGTCAAGCTCATCTAAAAAAGGCTTGTACTTGCGCACGATCTCTTTGGAACAGGCGTAAAGTGGAAAACACAACTGGTTTTCCAGTTTTAATGCATCATATTTATCTGGCATGATAATCCTCATTTCTACCGGTACACCATTCTGCAATCCAGATTATTCCCAGACGATGTACCAGTTCACAGTCAGCTCTTTCTAATTCAGATGTTCCTCGATAAAGCTGCGCATTGCGTCTTTCGGCTGGAATCCAACCGTTCTTGCCACTTCCACGCCATCTTTTAACACGATGACTGCCGGGATGCTGACAATGCGGTACTCCTGTGCAAGTCCCATGTTTTCATCGGAATCTGCGTTGTAAAACTCTGCCTTGCCGGAGAGTTCCTCGGATAATTCTTCCATCACCGGTGCTAACATCTGGCACGGTCCGCACCATACTGCGGAAAAATCAACAACTGCTACTCCTTTTTTTGCCTCATTTAAATCGTTATTTGTAATTTTCTTTACCATAATATTTTCCTTTCCTGCGCAGTTCTTTGCGCATGACACACTGTTTTTTGTGATATATTTGCTGTAAAATACGTTCCGGTTTTAGTCCCACACATTTCTGTTCATGCGGGCTGCCTCTTTACTGCTTCCCGGCTTCGTGTTTTTTCGCATCCAGATAAGCCACTGCGGATAATGCCGCAACATTGCCCTGTCCGGCTGCTTTGATATACTGATACGGTGTTCCCGTAATATCTCCACAGGCGAAAAGTCCCGGAATATTTGTCTCCATCGACAGATTGACCTTTACATGATTTCCGTCTAATTCCAGACCCGGCACAAGCTGTTTCGGGGATACGGCATCCCGCAGTACAAAAACGCCATCCACAAGGTACTCCCCCTGCTCTGTGCGAAGTCCCTCAACTTTCTTTTCACCAAAGATCTCCTTCGGACGTTCTTTTATGACCATTACCTGCTCTGATACGCCAGGTACATCCTGATACATTGGAAAATAAAGTACCTCTGCTGCCACTTCCGCAAGAAAGTCCGCTTCGTGTTCCGCGTCTTTTCCGTAACCGATGACGGCAACCTTCTTTCCTTTATAAAAGCATGCATCACAGGTCGCACAGTAGCTGACACCCCGTCCTAACATCTCTTCCTCGCCCGGAAGTGTTTTGCCTGAGACAACGCCGCACGCTAAGATCACACTCTTTGCCTCAAGCACTTCCTCGCCTGCCTGGATTGCAAAATAGTCGCCCATCGCATAGACTGTGCCGATCCGGCTGTCCGTAATATCGATCTCCATCATGGCAAGCTGCTTTTCAAACGCCTTCGCCATATCCGCTCCGGTCACCGCCGGGAGTCCCGGATAGTTCATGATCTGATGCGCCTTGCTGACCTTGTCGCTCATCTGCTTTTTCCCGATCAGCAAAATATTTTTATTTCTTACCTTTGCCGTCAACGCAGCAGAAACACCGCCAGGTCCGGTTCCAATAATTGCTATATCTGCTCTCTCCATTTTTCTCTCCATCTCAAAATCATTGCCTTAAATTTAATTGTGTACAACCTTTATGTTTTTTATCATACAGGAAGATACCATCACTTGTCAAGTAAAAAAGAACCGTGAGATTATTTTCCCACAGTTCTCTTTTCCTATGCGTTATTTTATTTTGACGTAAACTTGTATACCTTTGACCTTGTTACCCACGTATCTTTCTCTGTCAGATAATTTTTTGAATCCATCAGACAGTATTTCGTGCCCTTTTTCAGTTTCAGATTTTTTTATACGCTCACACTTCTCCCTCTTTCAATATCTTTTTAATGTTGAGGAAAAATAATGTCGCTGCAACTGTCACCGAAATAAAATCCGAAACCGGCTCTGCTAAAAAAACGGCAAATACTTTATCTGCAAAGAAATGCGGCAGGATATAAATCAGCGGGATCAGCAGGATAATCTTTCGCAGGCATGCAATAAACAATGAGATTTTTGCCTGTCCGAGTGCCATGAATACCTGCTGCACCGCAAGCTGGATTCCGAATACTCCGGTCGCTGCCATATAGATGCGCAGTGCCCATTTTGTCATTTCAAATAATTCCTGTGAACTGCTGTTGAACAGATGCACAAAAAATCCAGGTGCGATTTCCACCGCCAGACAGAAGATCATCGTGTATGTAAAACTGCAGATCATAAGCAGACGATATGCCTTTTTCACACGATCCATCTTTTTCGCACCATAGTTAAAGCTCATGATCGGCTGCGCTCCCTGTGCAATTCCCTGCACCGGCATAAACTGAAGCTGCATAATACTGCTTAAGATCGTCATGGCTCCGACCGCCACATCACCGCCGTAGCGTGATAAAGATGCGTTAAATGCAATATTGATTGCGCTCTCCGTCGCATTCATGATAAAAGGCGATACACCAAGTGCACATACCGGCAAAAGTACGGAGGCTTTCGGCTTAAAATACTTTGTCTTTATTTTCAGCTTTGTCTGTTTGCCCGTCAGAAAAAGGATGACCCATACCGCTGAAACTGCCTGGGAGATCACCGTTGCAAGCGCGGCTCCCTGCACACCCATGCCAAATACGAAAATAAAGACCGGATCTAAAATGATATTGCAGACTGCCCCGATCAGAACCGTTTTCATACCGACTTTGGAAAATCCCTGTGTATTGATAAAGGAATTTAATCCCATCGTAAGCATGACAAACAAAGTCCCTTTTCCGTAAATGTTCAGATAAGAAAGCGCATACGGCAGCGTATTGTCACTTGCACCAAACAGCATCAGAAGCGGCTCCGCTGCAAACTGCAGTACCACAACTAAAATCAATGCGATCACGATCAATGCCATGGTACAGTTGCCGAGTATCTCCTCCGCCTCATCATTTTTGCCTTTTCCCATGAAAATAGCAACACGCGGCGCCCCGCCATACCCGATCAGACCGGAAAATGCCGTGACAATCATCAGAATCGGGAAGCAGAGTCCAAGACCGGTCAGTGCCACGCCCCCGTTTTCCGGGATATGACCGATATAAATACGATCCACCAGATTGTAAAGAAGATTGACGAGCTGTGCGATCACAGATGGTACCGCCAAGGTCAGCAAAAGTCTGCCGACGCTTCCCTCGCCGAGATTAATTTCATTTTTTGACTGTTTCATTTATATCCTCTTTTCCTGAACTTATTTTTAACCATGTGGCTATAAAAAACTGCTTCCAGTTTCTCTGTTTATAAATCATGTGTTGCAGCAAATTTTTCTAGAATCTTTTTCTGCTTATAATGATAATAAATGATCATCCCCACCGCGCTGACCAGCCATGTAATTGGGTAACATGCCACGATCTGTGAGAGTGTGCCATCCGGTACGATCCAGGTGACCCATACGACACGCAGCACACAGATACCGATCATCGTCATTGCCGTCGTCACGATCACATGCCCCTGCGCGCGCAGTGCGCCGGAATATACTTCGATAAACACAAACAGAAAATAGGTCGGCGATATGATCTGCATCATGCTAAGACCAATTTCCACTACATTCGCATCTGTGGTAAATATGCCAAATAAAAATCTTCCCGCCGACATTAAGATCACACTCAGAAGAATCGCAGTTACAAGTGCCATGCCAAGACATTCCCTCGTTCCTTTGCGGACGCGGTCCATTTTTCCGGCACCAAAATTCTGACCAACGAACGTGGTCGCAGCGATTCCAAACGCACTGTTGATCATCCAGAAAAGGCTGTCTATTTTGCCAAATGCAGCCCATGCCGCCATTGTGTCAACGCCAAATCCGTTTAACGCAGCCTGCACGATCACGTTTGAAATACTGTACATGCTCGACTCGATACCGGTCGGCAGTCCGATGGCGAGCATATTTTTCAGCACACTTTTATGGATCCTGATTTCGCGTGGAATTAACTTTAAGCCGGCAGTATGATACATTAATGCCACACTGACGAGCACAGCGCTGATCCCCTGCGCGATCAGTGTTGCCACTGCCACGCCAAGGACTCCCATTTTAAATCCAAGCACCAGCACCAGATCCAGAATAATATTGACGATGCAGCAGACGATCAGAAAATAAAGCGGACGTTTCGAATCGCCGATTGCCCGTAAGATTGCCGCTCCCATATTGTAAACAAAAATAAATAAGAGTCCCGCAAAATAAATCCGCACATAAAGTGTCGAGTCAGGCAGCAGATTTTCCGGCGTATTCATCCATTTTAAAACCATACGTGTCATAACAACACCGATCACTCCGGCAATGATACCGCCTGTGATTGCAAATGCATATGCCGTGTGCAGTGCCTTATGCAGCTGTTCCTCATTTTTTGCCCCAAAATGCTGGGAGATCATAACTGTTGCGCCGGCAGATAATCCGGTAAAAAATCCGACCACCAGATTGATGATCTGACCGGACGAACCGCTGACGCAGGATAGTGCCTCTTTTCCGACAAACCGTCCGACGATCACCGCGTCCACCGTATTGTAAAGCTGCTGGAAAAATGTTCCCACCAGTATCGGGAAAAAGAATAATAAAAGCTGTTTCCAGATGACTCCCTCTGTGATTTTATTTTCCATTGTATCTTTTGCTGACATAAAAATCTCCATTCTTGCGCAGCTTTCTGCGCATCTCAAGTTTGTGCGCAAGCACAAATCTTGCGTGTGAAAAATCTTATTTTTCACACTATTGCCTCACTTCTTGATTGTTCTTTACAAATGAATTTATTTTTTTCCGCAGATCAGATCATAACTCTCTGCGATCATCCGTCTGATTTCCTCATCCGGTATGCTTCCATCCAGAATAACGGTATTCCAGTGTTCCTTGTTCTGATGATATCCCGGAATCACCGCTGCATATGCCTCCCGCCAGAAATCGCGCCACTGCGGATCAACTTTTATATTTATGCGCATCTGTCCTTCGTACTCATAAGTCCAGAGAAATGCCTTTTTGTTCTTTTTATACCGCACCAGAATCCAGTTTGGATCGTGGAACGGTGTGTCCTGATAGACATCTTTAAATGTCATGCCAAAAGATAATGCTTCCTGTCTGGTTGTCATGGACTTTCTTCCTTTCTTTTATCTTCGGATTTTACGGATAATTGTACTCAAAATACGTTCTAAAAAATGTCCTGCCATAGGTAGTCCAATAAATCCGCTTTTTAATAATAGTAATCCAGCTCCCATAGAAAACAGAAAGGATGCCGCTATCTCTATTACTATTTTCCGGTCAAATTTTAATTTGCAGATCAGACATTGTATACAGATGCTGATACACCAGGCAAACGCTGTAACCGGTATGGACAAATACAAATCTAATATAATTCCATAATTCCAGTCTGTTGTATTTTAAGATGAAAACTAATGGTATCACAGATGCAGCTATTACACTATAGCGTTCCAAAAATTTTACTTTTGACTTTTCCACACATATCTGTATCAGAAAATTAAGCCCAAACCATACTCCTGACAACAAAATTCCTGAAACTAAAGTTAAAATTATATAAATTATCTTTATTACTGCAGCTCCCTCACTTCTCTCATAACCATCAGCTCCCGCTCCACCCACGGAATATGTTCCACATCAGCTACCCTGTTTTCCTCTCCTGTGCTATATACAATGACGAAACCTTAAGTCCTGTCTGTTGCAGTACATATGCCTTTATCTGCTCTTAAGCTGCTTGTCTCCGCTCCGCTTCGATCCGTGCCAGACAAAGGTCCCCCGGACCTTTAGCGCCCCTTAAATTCAGATAAATCCATATCCTCCAGGGAGAAGTCCACCTTCACTTTTCTTGTATCGACCATTCACTTGGAAAGCAAGACAACCGTCTCGACATGTGTCGATAGGGTAATTGAGATGCACTTTCCAGAGTTTTCACTGTACTCTGGGAGTGAAAAGTGTTGCACTCCTCTCTGATGAGGCTGCAAAAAATTGACATGATGCACTCTCTCCTGCCCCCCACATAGAAAAAGATTGCATTGTATTTTAGATGTAAGCCAGATTAGCTTACGATTGACTCTGCTCTTTCTCTATGGTCCACTACTCATCCCTTGATGATAACTTCTAAGATATTGTACCATAGATTGTTTATTTGGGAAATTACTTCCCGATAAAAATGGGCAGAAGAAAACCTCCAAATCTGTTGGGGACTTGGAGGCTTAATTCCGACCATTTACTGTTCATTTTGGATTTTTTCAATTAATCTCAAATTCTCCGGTTTAACAGTTCCTATAAAATTCTTCATTCTTGTGTCAAATGAGAGAACATATGACGATGCATCTATTAAAACACACGCATTCTTGGTTTTATCTATATGATCTAGGCATCCAACACAAAGCATATCAAAAATATCATTCTTGTCTAACTTTTTTCCTCTTTCAAACCATGATGTAAACATTACATCCCGAAGATATCTTCTCTGTGTAGCAGAATATTTTCCTTTTTTAAACATCTCTGACACTTTTACTTTCGCTATATCTAGTGTACTGTATCATTGAAATTTAGTATATCTGCCACTTTAATTAAAAAGTGA